>ENA-OQEB01000444-OQEB01000444.1-human-gut-metagenome-genome-assembly--contig:-NODE-444-length-17360-cov-1.963964_pt1 | contig 17360 bp, 21 predicted proteins | sample MGYA00242787_ERZ504619 | MGnify/ENA primary metagenome ERZ504619 (study PRJEB26092, sample SAMD00036317) | human gut metagenome | host: Homo sapiens | study: EMG produced TPA metagenomics assembly of... | reverse complement strand
GGTTTGGTCAGTGGTTTCATATTGATTGCTTCTCTATCCTTGAACAACTGAATAATATAATATATCTGATACTAATACAACAACTGAATTATGAAAAGAAGATTGAACATTCTCTGCCTGGTGGTAATGCTTGTACTGAGTTACTCGGTATTGGAGCAGGGGTACTATATCTTTCTGGGAGCCAAGATGGGGGCGCAGACCGGACTGGAGCTGGGAAAGAAAGGGAGTGACATTGCTGCCTACAAGGAACTGATGAACCTAAAGGTTGTCAACCTGATACCTTCTTCCATGGAGTCGTTTGATTTCTTCAGGGATTCCGTCTACAATGAGAAAAGCAGGAGTTATGTGCCTGCAGCCTACTCTTCGTTGATGGTCAGCGTAGATTCTCATGATTCTGTCGGGAAAGTGGTGGCAAAGTATTTGCTGATATATCTGCATTTGGGCTTTTCCCTTTGGGCGGTAGTATTGTTTATCCGCTTGATAATCTCTATCAACAAGTCCGACATCTTCAACTGGCGGAATGTACGTCGGCTGCGTCGATTGGGAATGGCACTGGTTGTCAGCTTCTGCTGTACCTTTGCGTCATCATATCTTGATTTATAGTATCGATACCGTATTCTCGCTGCATGGTTACGAGCTGAGCCTCTCAGAATTGGTGAGCACTACCACGCTGGTACTTGGGCTTTGTTCGCTGATTGTAGGTGAAGTGTTTGCCATTGGATTGAAAATGAAGGAAGAGCAGGATTTGACGATTTAATAATAAGAAGAACGGACAGAGATATGAATAAAATCAGAGTATGTGCCTTCCTGGCTTTGGTAGTGTTTATTGGTAGTGTTGTAACGGATATGTTTAGTGGATTTATGGACGGCTGGAATGAGGCGGGCGACCAGAAGGATTTTCATGCCTTACCCTCTGTGTCACTTTTGGTGCGGCAGATGATACGCTGCCTGCTGATACTTTGATTAGTGCGGCACAGGATACGCCCATGTATTGCAATACAAGTGAGGTATCGGTGCAAGGTTTCCGTAGTACGAAGTGGCGGTGGGTATCGTTCTTGCTGTTTCCTGCGGGACTGTTTGCGCTTTACGGTTCTATAGTGTGGCGCGGCTGGTGCTTACTGCCACGAAAGGCGAGGTGTTTGTGCACAAGAATGTGCGTCGGATGCGCATCTTTGTCTATGCGCTGATTTCGGTGAGTCTTTTATTCGAGTTGCAGCAATGGGGCATCTATCATGACTTGGCTTCTCAAGTGCAGCTGGAGGGATACGAGGTGTTGCCTTATTCTTTCAAGTATGCTTGGTTCAATTATATGCTGTTGGCATTGTTCACCGAGATATTCGCCATCGGCGTGAAGATAAAGGAAGAGCAGGATTTAACGGTTTAATGTGGGGGGAGGATTATGAAAAAGATAAGTATATTGGGTATCCTGGCTATATTGGTCATTGTTGCAGAGTTTACCTATGCGATGATAGCGGGCTGGGTGGATATGAAGAATAGTTTTCTTGAGGGTTACAATAGTGTAAATGTGCATTCGGGAACTCCACAGCCGGAGTATTCCGGTTTATTTGATAAGGTATATGTGGATGTAAGACCTTTGGAAACGACAGCAGTCGATTCCTTGACGAATCGTTTTGCCGATAAGTCAGTACCTTATCAGGTAAAGAGAATAGGCACTGTGATTGTCCCCACTGTCTGGAGTTCCATAGTGAACTTCTTTGCCATGTTTGCCATCATTCCTTTCTTTGTAGGAATCTATTGTCTGATACGTTTGCTGGTATCCATCTCAAAGCGGGAAGTGTTTACTTCGGATAATGTAGCCCGGTTGCGTTTCTTTACTTATTCGTTTGCTGCATTGTACGGCTTGATGACTTTGCACGATTGGCTGAATCATCTTGAAGCAGTGAAGCAAGTGGCTCTGCTGGGCTATGAAGTGGTTGCATCGCATGATACGGATTTCACATCCCTGGTTATTATAATTCTTTTCACCGAGATATTTGCTGCCGGGGTGAAGATAAAGGAAGAACAGGACTTAACTATTTAGGTGTGAGTGGGAAAAAGAATAATTGATAAATAGAACACAATTATATGATTATAGTAAACCTTGACATAATGATGGCCGAAGAAAGATATCTTTGCGAACTGGCGGAGAAGATTGATATTACGCCTGCCAATCTCTCTATTCTCAAAACCGGAAAGGCTAAGGCCATCCGTTTCTCTACACTGGAAGCAATCTGTAAGGAACTTGATTGCCAGCCGGGGGATATACTGGAGTTTAAGGAGGGATAAATAGGGAGAAGAAGGCGCAAGTAGAGGTTGAAATGCTTACCGCCTTAAGAACTCCGTTTACGTACTATAGTAAACACCTTTACATACTACAGTAAACGCCTTTACATACTATGGTAAACGTCGTTACTTCATAATGTAAAAGCCGTTACATTCTGGAGTTAACGGCTTTACATTATAGGGTAAACATCCGGTAAATATAATCTGCTGATTATTAGCTTATATATTGTCGGTCGTAACCTTTAGATGCCTTTCGCTTTGAAGGCCAGCGCATACATTCGCATCTGCTTTACCATAGACAGCAGTCCGTTGCTACGAGTGGGCGACAAGTGTTCCTTCAGTCCTATTTTATCAATGAAATAGAGGTCGGCATTCAGTATCTCATCCGGTGTGTGCCCGGAGAGTACTTTGATAAGCAGTGAAATGATTCCTTTCACAATCAGTGCGTCGCTTTCGGCCTGGAAAATAATTTTTCCGTCCACTTCGTCTGCCTGCAGCCATACGCGGCTCTGGCAACCTTCAATCAGGTTTTGTTCCGTCTTGTATTTTTCGTCGAGCGGTTCCTGCTCGTTTCCTAAATCAATAAGAAGTTGGTACCGGTCCATCCAATCGTCGAAATCATTGAATTCGGCAATTACTTCATCTTGTACTTCGTTGATACTTATCATGGAATTTACTATTTTACTATTTACGATTTACTATTTGATTGTCTATTTCTCATTGTAGATGACTTCGAGCAAGGTCTGTCCCACTGCGTTGAGAGTGCCCTTGTCGATGATGTCCATGGTGTCGTCTATCGTGTGCCAGAAGTCACCGAAGCCGGTGTCGCAGTTCGGGTCATAGTTGATGATGTCTACGCAGGGAATCTGCCGCAGGTTGTATACATACATATGGTCGTCTGTCACTTCGGTGCCTTTTTCTTTGGGGAAGAAGTTGCCGAAGCCCAGGCGGTGGGCTGTGTTCCATATCTTGTTCACGTACTTACCGGCGGTTCTTTGAGAGAACTGTTCCTTGTAGAAGGTGGCGTTCTTTCCACCCACCATGTCGAGCAGGATGCCGTAGCGGGCATTATAGCCGTCTACATGGGGTACTCGTCCCCAATATTGCGAGCCCAGGCACCAAGTGTCGTTCTTGTATGCACCTTGATAGAAGTAGGGGATGCCATAGTCTTCGGCGTCAAAGAAGATGATGTCGATGCCTATGGCTGGAGCCTGCTGCTGTAGTTGGCGGGCCACTTCGAGCAATACGCCCACACCGCTGGCTCCATCGTTCACACCCAGGATGGGGCTGTGATGCTTCGTCTTGTCGGCATCCTGGTCGGCATAAGGACGGCTGTCCCAATGGGCACAGAGCAGTACACGCCTTTTGCTTTCCGGATTATAGGCGCCGATAACATTGCGCGCTTTCAGGATGGTGTTGTCGTAAGCCACCAGGTCGGCATGCTGGTTGTATACTTTGGCGCCGAATTCTTCCAGCTTCTTGGCAAGGAATTCTCCGCAGGCTTTGTGGGCGGCGGTGTTGGGCACGCGCGGACCAAAATCCGCTTGGGTCTGTATGTATTGATATGCACTGTCTGCACTGAACTGAGGCACTTGGACAGTCGCTTTGGTCGCATCGCCCTCACTGTCATTATCGGCTGCAGACTTGCTGCTGTTGTTGCTGCATGCCACTATCGCTACAATCAGCAACAGCAGCAACGGGATGAATGTATAATTCCGTTTCATTCTCTTTCTGTATTAAAACTTAGTTTCACTTCTTTCTTTCCAACTTTCAGTGTTACCGCAGCGCCGTTTATCAGCGGTACATTCATGCTGACATGTCCGACGGGAAAATCGAAACATATCGGGTAATCGTATTCCTTCACCAATCGGCCAATGCGCCATATAGGTCTTTTCCCAGGGACTTGTTCTCCTCGTATTCGGTGAATTGTCCGATGATGAGGCCGGAAAGCTTGTCGAGGACACCTCCCAGTTTGAGATTGTACATCATGCGTTCCACCGCATGTGGGCGTTCTCCCACATCTTCGATGAAGAGGATGGTGCCTTCGGCGGGAATATCGTAAGGAGTACCACGCAGCCCGTAGAACACAGACAAATTGCCGCCGCGCAACACGCCTTTTCCCTCTCCCTTATGATTTAGTTTGTGCCCCGGGCAGACATAACTGAATGCTTCGGTTCCTCCCAATGCCTGCCCGAATAGTATATCCTTCAGTGCTTGTGTGCAGAAGTCGTCTTCCGGTTCTACTGTGAGATGGCGCGCCATGGGGGCGTGCAACGACGCGAAGCCATTCTGCTGGAACAGATTATGGAGGGCGGTGATGTCACTGAATCCGATGAGCCATTTGGGATGCTGCCTGAACTTGGTAAAATCCAGTTTGCCTATCAGATGCACGGCTCCGTAACCGCCCCGACTACAGAATATGACTTTGGCTTCTTCATCGTCCATGGCTTCCTGCAGGTCCTCGAGCGTTGCCGGATATTTCCTGCATACGTTCCGTTGGAACTCCCCGCGTGCTTTGCGAATACGACTTCCAGCCCCCAGGACTTCAAACGTTTGTAGGCGCCTTTCAGGAAAGATTTGTCAATCTTGCTGGAAGGGGAGAGAACAATGACACGGTCACCTTCCTGCAGATACGGAGGGAAAATAAGACTACCCATATATATTATCAATCTATTTTGGGCAAAAGTACACAATTCACCACAGATATCACAGATTAACACGGATTTTTAACAGAAGAGAGGGAGGTTATATATGATATATAATCAACAGAGTAACTCAAATTCTGTTCAAATCCGTGTCAATCTGTGTAATCTGTGGTGAACATATCAAAATGATATTAAACATATAAAATTTCAATGGGGCAAATGCCGTATTTCTCGACATTTTTTTAGATATTTGCTAAAAATCTAACGTTATGGAACCGATACGGAACTTTGCCCAGTTAACAGCCCACCTGAAAACCTTGAATAAGAGGAAACGTATTGCGGTAGTCTGTGCCAATGACCCTAATACAGAATATGCCATATCCCGTGCCTTGGAGGAGGGGATTGCGGAATTTCTGATGATTGGCGATTCTGCCATATTGGAAAAATATCCCACCTTGAAGAAATATCCTCAATATGTCAGTACCTTGCATATAGAAGATTCCGATGAGGCTGCACGTGAGGCGGTGCGTATCGTACGCGAGGTGGAGCGGACATCCTGATGAAAGGCATCATCAATACCGACAATTTGCTACGTGCCATTCTGGACAAGGAACATGGTTTGTTGCCTAAAGGAAAGATTCTGACCCATCTGGCCGTGATGCAGATACCTACTTACGATAAACTGCTCTTTTTCTCCGATGCTGCGGTCATTCCCCGCCCGACACTGCAACAGCGCATTGAAATGATTTGGTATGCCATCCATACTTGCCGCCATTTCGGGATAGAGCAGCCACGCATCGCGCTGATTCATTGCACGGAGAAGGTTAGCGCCAAATTCCCCCATTCATTGGACTATGTGAATATTGTAGAACTGGCGGAAGCCGGAGAGTTCGGCAATGTCATCATCGACGGCCCGCTGGATGTGAAGACCTCTTGTGAGAAGACGAGCGGTAACATCAAAGGCATTGTATCACCGATTGACGGGGAGGCGGATGTGTTGATATTCCCAAACATCGAATCGGGCAATGCTTTTTATAAGGCTGTATCTCTGTTTTCTCATGCCGATATGGCCGGGTTGCTGCAAGGACCCTCATGTCCGGTGGTATTACCGTCGCGTAGCATTCCGGTTTGTCCAAATATTACAGCATTGCCATGGCTTGCCTGACCAGCGGGGTGAAAGAACCTTGATTGTAATTAGTAATTTGTAGTTCGTAATTTGTAAATCGTAATCAATGAAAATACTGGCAGTAAATCCCGGTTCCACCTCGACAAAAATTGCTGTCTATGAGGATGAAACTCCCCGTCTGGTACTCAACATCCGGCATTCGGTGGAGGAGCTTTCCCAATTTCCCCGCATCATCGACCAGTTCGAATTCCGCAAGCACTTGGTGCTGGAAGCGCTGGAGGCCAATGACATTCCCTTTAAGTTCGATGCCATCGTCGGCCGTGGGGGATTGTTGAAACCCATTCCTGGCGGTGTGTATGCCGTGAACGATGCCATGTTGGACGATATGCTCCACGCCATGCGTACCCACGCCTGCAACTTAGGTTGTCTGATAGCCCACGAACTTGCCGCCATGCTGCCCGGCTGCCCCTCTTTCATAGCCGATCCCGCGTGGTGGACGAACTGGACGATGTGGCACGCATCACCGGTTCGCCTCTGATGCCCAGCATCACCATCTGGCACGCCTTGAACCAGCGAGCCATCGCCCGGCGCTATGCTGCCGAGCGTAGTGCCCTGCAGCCCGAAGCTCCCGTGCATTACGAAGACCTCAATCTGATTGTCTGTCACTTGGTGGAGGCGTTTCCGTAGGAGTCCACCGCCACGGCCGTGCGGTGGACGTGCCCAATGCCCTCGACGGTTTCGGCCCTTTCTCGCCCGAACGTGCAGGCACCCTGCCCGCCGGGCAACTGATAGACCTTTGTCACTCGGGGCGTTACACTACCGAAGAACTGAAGAAACGTATTTCCGGCAAGGCGGGACTTGCCGCCCATTTGGGTACTACCGACATTCCCGCCATAGAGAGGCGCATCGCTGAGGGAGACACCCATGCCGCTTTGGTGCTTGATGCCATGATTTACCGCATTGCCAAGGAGATAGGCGGTGCTGCTGTTGTGCTTTATGGCAAGGTGGACGCCATTCTGCTTACGGGAGGTATGCACATTCCGAGTACATCACTTCGCGGTTGCAGGAGCGCGTGTCTTTCCTTGCTCCCGTCCACGTCTATCCCGGAGAAGACGAATTGGAAGCATTGGTAATGAATGCGCTGGGAGCTTTGCGTGGAGAGCTTCCGGTGCAGGTTTACCGATAATAATCATATCGCTTTTGTTCTTTATGAAAGTGTCATAACTCACCACAGATTACACAGATTCACACAGATAAATATGTCAGATATCAATAAACTAAAAAAATCTGCGTGAATCTGTGTAATCTGTGGTGAGTTATGACATATATGGAATCCCGGTTTACTTACCGTAATCGTCGTACATCATCAACAGATGTGAGGAGCTCCAGCTGAAATGGGGAGCTTTCAGGCGTTCGCCGGTATGGGTTCCGTAGTTCTCGTGGATGGGAGCTACCCTCTTTCCAGCCCACTCAGGCGGTCGAAGACTTGCAGCGTATATTCATCTGCCAGCCGGTTGTAGCCGTAGTTGCGCAGTCCGCGGATGGCAAAGTAGGTTTGGTCCAGCCAGATGGGGCCACGCCAGTAGCCGCGCGGATTGTATTTGGGATTGTCGGCGGCAATGGTCGGGAAGGGGATATACGTGGAGAACTTTGCCGTATCTTGAAGCATGGGCAGCATGCTGTCCACTTGCGCTTGTGTGGCAATCCGGGTCCACAACGGAGTGTAGGCTTCGCAGCCCGGCTCTTCGATGAATGAACCGTCCTTCAGGCGGCGATCGCAGAAGAAGTTGATGTTCTTGTCAAAGAAATAGTCGGCTACCTGGCTACTGTAGTCCGGTGCGTCGAAAGGTATCTTCAGCAGGCTGGAGAATTTCTTCAGCAGTTTGCATTCCAGTGCCAGATAAGCGTTCAAGTCCACACTCTCCTGATCCATACTCCAGGCATCCTCGTAGCCTTCGTTTTTCAGCATCACGGCGCCGTCAAAACGGATGGCGTTGTCCATGCCGCTTTCCCAGGCGGCAGCTTCCAGTGTTCCGTCGGTAGCACCGTACTCGCACATGCCATTGCGGTTGTGGTCGCGCTTCTCGTACCACCATCTATAATAGGAGAGCAGTTGCGGATACATCTCGGCAACGAAGGCGGTGTCACCCGTATGGGTAAATATTTCATCGACAGCCCAGCATACCAAGGGAGGCTTGCTGTCACGGGCATTGTTCTCGGAGGGGTCGGTGTAGATACAGTCGATAATCATGCCGTCCGGTTGCTGGTAGTCGAACATGGCTCGGATGTTGTTCTTGGCCAGTTCGGGGTCGAATTTGGCGGTTCCGGCACTGAAGCGCCAGCTATCCCATGCCCAAAAGCCGACGAAATAGCCTACGGCATGGCTCGGGATGATACCTTCGTGAAGCAATCCACCGCGGTGTGTCCGCCAATTGGAGATGAGCGTGGTGACGGCTTTCACGGCGATACGGTCATATTCGGGCTTCATGTCCTTGCGCAGTATCTTGGTGAGGTAACCTTCCCAACGTTCGGCATTGGCTTGCAGGGCGGGGGCGGGATTGTTGAGCAGGCTCGGCAGGTTTTGCAGGTTGGCAGTCATCTCTTTTTCGGAAGTGAAGAAAGAGATGGCTACGTTGACAGGGTAGCGCGGAGAGCGGACGAGGGCTGTATAGTTATTGTCGGTCTTGGCCAGCTCTACATTAGGAGTGAAGGTCACGGTTACGGTTTCGCCACTGGGATGACGGGCGATGACGGAGTTCTGTTCTACGCTGACGGTGATGTCTTTGCCCCATTGGCTACCGGAGAGCAGCAGGTCTTCAGCCGTGTCGGCTTCGATGCGCAGCAAGGCGGTCGAGGCACTTGTGAAGTTGAGCCGTTGCGTGATGCTCCCGTGGGTGGAATGTGCCGACATATAGAGCTCGCCGGGGTAATAGCAAGTGGAATCCGGAACAAAAATGTTTTGTGTATCTTTGGCAAAGCCTACGACGGCGGCTGACTGTGCCATCCACTGGCGGCGGAACATATCGAGGCTGAAGGGGCCGCAGAAGCCGTTGACCCATTGTTGCCGTTCGGGCAGCGTGAAGCCCATCCACGAGCCGGCGTCGGTGAACCAACCGTAGCAGCGGTGCAGAGTGTCGGGAGTGTAGGAGATGTCCAGTATGTCGGCGAAGGCATACCGTTTCTCCGTAGTGCTTTTCATGCCGGGGGTGCAGGCTGCGATGCCTGCAGCCAACAATGTGAAGCAGAGTATGCGTATAAATTTGTATTTCATATGAATGAGGTATTTAACGGTTATTTGTGCGCTTGTTCCGCCGCATCATCCTCCGGTGCGAGAGGGGCGAGCGTGAAGCTGTATTTCCATTCGTGCGGAGTGATGGTGTACTCGGGATGAACTTGTGCTCCCCAGGTATTGTCACCGCCTACGCCCATCTGCTTGTGGTCGATGTTGAGCCATATCATATCTTTCTTCTGGATGCTTCCACCGTGGCGGCGCTCCATCTGTGAGGGACGGTATTCAATGTCCTCCATCGGGAAGTTCCAGGCGCTTACGCTCAACGGTTCCTCGCCCACTACCAGCAGACCTTCACCGGCAGCATTGCGCAGGGCCACCCAGCGTACGTCACAATGATTGGCCGTCTCTTGGGCACGTACATACGGATGGAATTGTTCCCACACCGTGGCGTTGTAGAGGCCTATCAATGCTCCCGTCTTGCGGTCGGCGTACGTCTCTTGCGGACCACGGCCCAACCAGGTCATCATTCATATTCGGCAGGGAGTATCATGCGCATGCCCAGACGAGGCATCTCGCTCAATGGCTTCTTGCCGGGGGTGAAGTGCATGGTTACCTGAACCTTGCCGTCGGGAGTGATTTTGTAGAGAGTCTGCAAATCAGCATCTTGTTCTTCCATGCGGTAGGTCGCAGTGACAGTAGCCGTTTGTCCGGCTTCTGCAACTTCGATGTTCTGCAGTTTGGCATCGCGTCCGGCGTTTCTCCAGGTGCCGCAGCGTATCAGGTGCCCATTTGGAATATCATTATCGGTCAACGGGCGCCAGAAGTTGGGTTGTAGCCCTTCTTTAATCAGATTCTTTCCGGTGTAGTTCAACTCTGTCATTTCACCGTTTCGGGTAGAGAAAGCTACCTGGAAGTTGTTGCCTTTCACGGTCAGTGTTTCGTTGTTGCGGTCTACGGTCAGCGTTCCTTCCACCGGCTGAACGGTTTTGGCTGACGGTGCAGAAGGCAATTCCCATTGTTCGATGGCAACCTCGTGTCCTTTCGGTACTAATGGCGCTTCGTGCTTGGTGAATGCACGCAGTGTGAGGAAATACTCCTTGCCGTCGGCAGGCAGCGCTTTCAGTGGCAATTCTATGTTGGCAGAGTTTCTGGGAGCAATCTTGGGGAAATCCATTTCACCGTCCTGAACGGTCTTGCCGTCGCATTCCACTGCCCAGCGGAGGGTATATCCTTCCAATCCGATGAAATCGTGCCAGTTGGTGACCTTTATCTTGTTCGGGGTGAAGGCGAGTGGTTCGAAATGGATATATTGCAATACCTTCTTCACTTCGTAGATGTGCGGGTGCGGGGTGCGGTCGGCAGCAATCAGGCCGTTGGCACAGAAGTTGGAGTCGTTGACGACGCCTACAAATCCCATGTCGCCGCCAAAAGCCAGATGTCGCGCTGGTTCTCGTCCTTGATGGCAAACGTCTGGTCCACCCAGTCCCAAATGAAACCGCCTTGCAGCTGGTCGTACTTGTAAATCAAGTCCCAGTAGTCCTGGAAGTTACCTACACTGTTACCCATGGCATGGGCATATTCGCAGAGAATCATGGGGCGGGCATCACGCTGGTTCACGTGTTGGCGCAACCTCCAGATGCGTGCGTACATGGGGCAATAGATGTCGCTCTTGGAGTTGTAGCCACCCCCTTCGTATTGTACGGGACGGGTGGGGTCTATCTTCTTGGTATAGTCATACAGAGTTTCGAAGTGCTTGCCGTAGCCCGACTCGTTGCCCATGGACCAAGTCACGATGGCAGAGTAGTTGCGGTCGCGTGCAATCATACGGCTCATCCGCTGCATGAAAGGCACCTCCCAGTCGGGATAGTTGGCAAGGGTCTCATCCTTGTGGAACATCATGCCATGGCTCTCGATGTTGGCTTCGTCTATCATATAAAGTCCGAATTCTGTGCAAAGCTCGTACCACGCATAGTTGTTCGGGTAGTGGCAGTTGCGTACACCGTTCAGGTTGAACTGCTTCATCAGCTGGATGTCGTGTATCATGGACCCCACGGTGATGGTACGTCCATTGTGCGGGTCGTGCTCGTGACGGTTCACCCCCTTGAAGAGGACGGCCTGGCCGTTAATCATCTGCATGCCGTTCATCATTTCCACGGTACGGAAACCGAAAAGGTGCGTAAAGGATTCCTGCGGTTTCCCTTGTGCATCAAAGGTGCTGACTACCAGCGTGTAGGTGTTCGGTGTTTCGGCATTCCAGGCTCGTGCATTCGGGAACACTTGCTGCTGGGTAAACAAAGTGTCTGTGGCAGAGGTTATGGACTTTTTCCGGTCATAGATAACCTTGTCCTTGTCCATTACCTTGATTTCCACCGTTTCTCCGGCTTTAGGCCGATGGAGGAATACGTCCAGCTTTAGTTCGCCATCCTTGTAGTTGTTTATCAGTTCCGCTGTCATCCGGAAGTCCTTGACGCGGCTCTGGGGGCGGGCGTAGAGATAAACACTCCGTTCGATGCCGCTGTATTTCCAGTAGTCCTGGCCTTCCAGGTAGGAACCGTCGCTATAACGGAATACTTTTACAGCCAGTTTATTGTTGCCCTTCTTCAGCAGGTGGGTGATGTTGAAGTGCGACGGTAGGCGCTGTCTTCTGCATATCCTGCCAATTCGCCGTTTACCCATACATAGTAGGCAGACTCCACCCCTTCGAAATTAAGGAAGATGTCCATGCCTTCCCAGCTAGCCGGGACGGTGAACTCGCGGATATAAGCACCTACGGGATTGTAGTCAGTAGGCACGTAGGGTGGATTGGGCGGGAACGGATAACGGGTATCTGTATAGATAGGTGCATCGAAGCCTTGCAGTTCCCAGCTTCCCGGAACTTCAATTTTACTCCACTTGCGGGTACTGAATCCGGGCTTGTGGAAGTCTTTGGGGCAGAGGTCATTGTTCTTTGAAAAAAGAAATTTCCAGGTGCCATCCAGTGTGATACGGCGTTCCGTTGCAGGATTAACGTCGAACCGTACGTCGGCGGGCAAGGCACGTTGTTTCAATGCGTTGGCTTCATTCGTAAACGGAGTGAAGTGGGCGTGCATCGGTTCTCTGTTCATTTCGTTGATTTGTGGGTTTTGCCACGGCTCGTTGTCGGCCAGGGCACCGGTGCAAAGCAGCGAAGAAAGGAGAAAGGTATAAAGTTTGGTTTTCATTATTAATAGGATTTAGTGATATAAAAATGGCTCTTGTCAGGGACCGGTATCTGTCAAAAGAGGGTAAAAGCCCTATATCGAGCAGAACAATGTCACCAGGAACGGAACGCTGAAATCGACCACAAACCCGTGGAAGATGGAAACCACTACAAACTGCTGTCCGGCTGTCCGTGTGATGATGGGTAGTGTGGTGTCCATCGTCGTGGCTCCTCCGGCAGAGATGGGGGCAAGGTTTCCGAACCATCGTACCAGCAACGGGGCGGCCAGCAGTGTCAGAATCTCCCGGCTGATATTGGCAAGCAGGGCGATGGTGCCCAGCTCGGCTCCCTTGTATTCGGTAATGAAGATACTGGAGAGCGAGTAATAGCCGAATCCCGACCTACGGCCAGACAGTCCGTTATAGAACGGTGTGTCAGAATCAGACTGACGGCTGCCGAACCTGCCAGTGTTCCCAGTATCGTCATGATGGGCAGGAATACCAGTCGCGGATTGAGTGAACGGAAGTTCTTCAGGGTCTGCGGGTCGTTGCCTACGCTCAACCCTACACTGAACATCAGCGCGCAAAGCGCGTAATAGCTGATATTGGTTTCTGCAATATCAAAAGGCAGCAGATGGCACACACCACAAATCGTACCCAATACAAAAAAGCCCACAATGATAAGACTTCCTTTCATGCCCTGCCTCCTTTCCTTTTATACAAGGCTCTCCAGAGTGCCCAAGCAGCGATAACACTTCCCAAGGTCCCTCCCAGGGTGAGTATCACAGCTTCAAGACCTATGGTATGGAGCCCCTTGATGATTTGCTCGTTGCTTCCGACCTCGATGCCGAGGATAAACAGCAGCAGCCAGATGAGCAGGGTGATGATTTGGTGGATTTTCTTTAAGTCCCGTTTCCGTAAGAGATAGCCCAACAGTATTCCCGTGAGCATTAGTCCGATGATTGTAAACATATCTATGTCGTTTTTTTAGTGGCAAAGATAGTATGGTCTATTTTTGCAGGTGCAAAGATAAAGCTTTCAAAGCAAACGAGGCGGCATTGCCGGGGCGAATGCCGCTCGATATACTATTTGGAGAAAAGGATTATTCGTTTATTTCATTGTTGGTCTGAATCTCCATCAGAGGAATGGGCAGGAAGGAGTGGGTAGATGCACTGAATCCGGTTCTGCCGTCAGCCTTCATGGCTTCGTCCAGTTTGCCCCAACGACGGAGGTCGTAGAAGCGTGAGTTTTCCAGTGTGAATTCCACCAGACGTTCATGCTCAATTTGCGCTTTAACAGCAGCTTGGTCACTTCCGGTCATGGCAGGCAGCTTGCCGTGCACGCTACGTACTTCGTTAATCAATGGAATGGCTTTTTCTGGATGACCTTGTTCATTGTAGACTTCAGCTTCATCAGCAATACATTGGCATAACGCATCAGTGGCATGTTGGTACCTACGTAGTTTTGTGCGTAGTCGCTCCAAGTTGAAGGCATGTATTTACGGTAATTATATCGGGTGGCGGAATTCTCATCATAGATGTCATCGTAATTGTACCCCAGGATGTGCCCGCTTCGTAGTAATACGGATCATCAAACATCATGGAACCATAGGCACGGGCATCGTACATGTTACCTTCGGCAATGCGTCCTTCTTTCAGAAATTCGTTGTACATCATGTCGCTGACACGGATTTCGTCCCAACCGGACATGCTGCCCGGAGCCACCCAGAAGTGGAGTACGTGCTTGTGGAAAGTACCGTCGGCCGTACTGTTGGTAAACTGAAGTTCCAGAATGGACTCTTTGCAATTCTTGTTGGTTCCGTCGAACATGCTTCCGTAGTCGGACTCCAGTTCGTAGCCGGTCACTTTGTTGAAAGCGGCTTCTGCCAGCCCCAGGTATTCGGCCTTTTTGTCACTTTCTTCATAAGCACGGGTCAAGTAAGCCCATCCCAGGTAAGAGTAGGCTGCTCCTTTGGTTACACGTCCCGCTTCGGAAGAAGGGCGGTCTTGTGGCAGCATGCTGCCTGCTTTGTCCAGTTCAGTACAGATAAAGTCCCATGCTTCCGTTCTGGTAGACAATGCTTTGTGAGTCTGGGATTCTCCGGTCAGATATTCATTGCGGATAATGATTTTCTCCCAGCTCATAATCAGTTTGAAATGATAGTAGGCACGCAGGAACAGAGCTTCGCCCGTAAGATGGTTCTCGTCATCGGCACTCATCTTCTCACCGCTGGTCTGTACTTTGTCAATACCGTATAATACGTTGTTGGCGTAGTTGATGCCATTGTAATTGTTCATCCAGTATTCTTTGATGCTGGAGTTCTCATTGTTGTAGGTGAATCCGTACAATGCAGCCCATTCCGGATAGTTGTTGACGTCCTGGCCTTTTACCATCTCATCGCTACGGAAGGTTTCCACAACAAACTTGACTTCTGCAACCGTGTAAGAGCCGGTGCGGTTATCCAGCTGGCCATATACCGCTGATAGACCTGCCTCTACATCGGCTTTATCTCTCCAGTATTTGTCTGTAGAAAAGTCGGGAGACTCTGTCGTCAGGAAATCATCGCATCCTGCCAGTAAGGCGGCGCATAAGAAAGAGGCTATATATTATAATTTTTTCATTGTCTTCTTGTTTTTAATGGTGATTAGAATGTAACTTGCAGACCTACTACAAATGAGCGGGTGAACGGGTATACAAAGGAGTCTACACCGGTGTCCAGAATGCTTGAAGAGAATTCAGGGTCGATACCGGAATATTTAGTGATGGTAAAGAGATTCTCTCCACTGACATAGAGGCGGCATTTTTCAAGATACATTTTCTTAGCTAAAGCTCTGGACAAGCTGTATCCTAACTGCAACTGGCGAAGGCGGACGAAGTTACCGTTTTCGAGGAAGCGATCGGATTCACGGGTATTTTCATTCGGGTCACCCAGTACAGCTCTTGGCATACTTGTTCCTGTGTTTTGCGGTGTCCATGCATTCATGGTGCTTGTGAAGTAGTTTCTACCGGCGTCCATTCCTTCATAATACAGACGGTTTACGTTGTAGAGTTTGTGCCCCCATGCACTGCCAAACTGGAAGGAAAGGTCAAAGTTCTTATAGGAACCGCTGAATGACAAGTTGGCTTCCACCTTGGGAATACCGGAACCGGAATATACCTTGTCGCCGGAGTCGATGCTTCCATTGCCGTCTACATCCTTGAAGCGGATATCACCGGCTTTGGCACTCGGCTGGAGACGTTCGCCTGCACTGTTTACGTAAGCAGCAGCTTCTGCATCAGTCTGGAATATGCCGTCAGTCTGATACAGCCAGAAGCTGGCTACCGGATAACCTTTCAGTGTTTGGGTTACGAAGTGGCCGTCACCCTTCCAGGCAGAACCATAAAGTACCTGGTTCGGGTCTGCCTTCAACATTTCGTTGTGGATGGTAGAAAGGTTGAAACCGATATTATAGTCGAAACCGTTGATGTTGTCTCCATAGTTCAATTCAAGCTCGAAACCTTTGTTTACCATCTTTCCTACGTTGACAGTAGGATTGTAGATACCTGCAGAAGGCGGCATGACTTTTTCAATCAGTAAGTCTTCCGTTGTGTTGTAATAGTAGTTAAGGCTACCGCTCAACTTATTGTTGAAAAGACCGAAGTCGAAACCGATGTTTTGGTATCGGTAGTTTCCCAACGCAAATCGTCGTTTACCAGATAGAGGTTGGACATGCGGCCAAGGATACCACCTTGTATGTAGCTCATCCATTGGGTGTTGCTGTTACTCATTGTTGGCGCATAATAGTAGCAGTGCACTCTCGCTACCCAGGCGTCCCCAGCTGGCGCGGAACTTCAAGTTGCTGATAGGGGTGTTTTTGGGGAAGAAATCTTCCTCGCTGATTCTCCATCCCACTGCTACGGAAGGGAAGGTACCCCAACGGTTGTTTTTACCGAACTTGGAAGAGCCGTCGGAACGTACAGTCACTTGCAGCAAGTAACGGCTGGCGTATGAATAGTTGAAGCGTCCGAAGAAAGAAGCGCGATTGTAATCGTAGAAAGTACCTGTGCCGGCAAATGTACCGCCGATACCTGCATCGATTGTGGGAGATGTCGGGTCGAAGAATCCGCCGGGAACCTCGCTGGAACTCAGACTGCCGCCTACTACATCATATTCGGTTTTCTTGCCTTCCACGCTGACAGAACTTTTATCCTGATGGGCGGAAATGATGGAGTTACCTACCATGGCAGTAACGGAGTGCTTGCCGAAGTCTTTCATGAAGGTCAATACATTCTCGAATGTTTGCTTGCGATAGTATGAGTTGTACTCGTAGTTATAAGGATAGAGGCTCGGCTCTTGTGCATTGGCTTCGTATTTGGCACGATGATAACGGTCGTTGTAGTAGTAACCGTCGTACGTATAGCTTGTTTTGAATGTAAGCCACGGGGCGAGCTTCATGGTCAGACCGATATTGCCGGTAATGTCGTAGCCCGTATATTTTCTGTCTTTGTAATGGTCGTCTGCCATGACATTACGGTTGGTTGGGAATTCCATCTTGGTACCGTCTACCGACATGTCGGTCAGACCGTATCCGTATGTCTGGTTTTCGTCGTAAACGGGCACCAGTGGCGAAATGGAGTACATTTCTTTCAAGGAATACTGGGGCTGTTTGCTTTGTGTGACCTTGAAGTTCAAGCTCGCATCGAAATCAAAGATATATTTGTGCGCATTCAGTTTCAGGCGGGCATTATCCTGGATGTAAGAGTTACCCTTAAAGATACCCTTCTCGTCGCATGCCCATAAGAAAGTGAATATTTGGCAACTTCAGAACCTACCGGTGCCGATACAAACTGGCAGGATGAAATGCTCGTACCGGTATCGCACAGAACTATTATGTAAACCTCATCGGAGGTTCTGAAG
>ENA-OQEB01000443-OQEB01000443.1-human-gut-metagenome-genome-assembly--contig:-NODE-443-length-17375-cov-1.694167_pt1 | contig 17375 bp, 17 predicted proteins | sample MGYA00242787_ERZ504619 | MGnify/ENA primary metagenome ERZ504619 (study PRJEB26092, sample SAMD00036317) | human gut metagenome | host: Homo sapiens | study: EMG produced TPA metagenomics assembly of... | reverse complement strand
TGTTTGGTTGTTGCTTATTCAAGCGTGAAAATGGAGCAGACGCATTTTTCTCATGTATCTGCTCCATGTTCATATAGGGTTATTTCTCTACGCCAAACTTGTAGATAGTCTTCTGGGTGTATGTCTCACCTGGGTTCAATCTACAGCTAGGGAAGTATGGGTGGTTAGGAGTGTCTGGGAACTTCTGGGCCTCGAAGCAGACTGCACTGCGACGTGGGAAAGTAGCGCCAAACTGTCCTAAAATACCAGCCAAGAAATTGCCTGTATACATCTGCAAACCTGGTTCGGTAGTATAAACCTCCATAGTGCGGCAGCTTACCGGGTCCTTGATGCGAGCTGCGAAACTGAGCTCGCCCTCTTCCTTCTTATTCAATACGAAGTTGTGGTCGTAGCCCTGACCATTTTTGATTTGCTCATTGTCTGCATCGATGTCCTGACCAATTGGCTTTGGCTTGCGGAAATCAAATGGAGTACCCTCAACCTTCAGGATTTCACCTGTTGGGATAGATACCTTGTCAATAGGCAAATAGTGGTCTGCATTAACCTCGCAGATGATGTTCTCTATAGTTGGGGTAGGGTTAGCGATGCCTGGATAGAGAAGAATGCGTGGTGGGTCAAGTTCACGATGGTAGTCTTGTTGGTGGTAGCCTGATACTTGATGACAAACTCGTTGTCGTCGGTCAGTGTGTAAGCCACCCAAACTGCCAATTCGCCTGTGAAGCCTTCCTCGCCATAAGGGCTTGTATACTTCAGTACCACTGCGTTCTCACCCATACGAGTTGCGTCCCATACGTGGGCATGGAAACCAGTTGGACCGCCATGCAGATGGTTAGGACCATCATTGCAAGCCAGTTGATACTCCTTGCCATGGAGGGTGAACTTACCTTCCTTGATTCGGTTGCCATAGCGACCAATCAATACACTCAAGAATGGCTCAGGAGAGTTGATGACGTCCTTGATGTTATCGTGACCCTGGATCAAGTTGGCATAGTTGCCATCCTTGTCAGGCATCATGATGGCAACGACCGCTCCACCATAGTTAGTTACTGCAACTTCGTTGCCTTGCTTGTTTCTCAACACGAAGAGATCTGTCTCTTTCCCGTTGACTGTGGTCTGGAAATCTTCTCTTTTCAAACCACACTTATTTGCTGGTTCTGCATTCATAATATCTCAATTTTTTTAGTTACTTACTCTTGGTTAAAAGTAATATACTGCAAAGTAACAAAAAAATGAGTATGACAAACATTTTGGCAATTATTTGATTTAAAAAACCTAAAAATGTATTAAGAGAGTAAATCAGCCACTACATAACTAGACCCTCCGACAAAGATAAAAGTCATCCTTGATGGCTTGTTCGTTAGCAGCCTTAAATGCTTCTTTTACAGAATGATAGGTTTTTCCATTCAAACCATGTTTTGCCGCAATTTCTGCCAATTTTTCCACTGGAATGGCTCTGTGAGTGGAAGCCTGCGCCCAATAGAATTTTGTACCAGTTTTTGGCAAAATCTGTAAAACACCGTCCACATCTTTATCGTCCACCATGCCGAAGACGATGTGCTTCACCGGAGCTTCTACCGCCTCAATCTGTGATGCCAGATATTGCCAGCCTGCAAGGTTGTGGCCCGTATCACAGATGGTGAGAGGGGCATTGTTGAGCTTTTCCCATCTACACGCAAGCCTGTGAGTTCGCAGACGTGAGCGAAGCCCTGCTGGATGGCATCCTGCTGATAGGCATCATCTGCTGTAGCAGGGAGAGGGCGGCGCAGATGGTCTTCTTGTTTTTCTCCTGATAGCTGCCCTTCAGTTCCAAGTCTACATCATAAGAGATGTCTTGGTCTTGGGCAAAGAGGATAGGGCGTGCTTTTGGCTTGCCACCTCCTTGAACACAGGCTTGGTTTCTGGTAGATATTCGCCTACCACTACTGCCACTCCTGGCTTGATGATGCCTGCCTTCTCGCCTGCTATCTGGGCCAGAGTGTTACCCAAGAACTGGGTGTGGTCAAAGCTGATGTTAGTGATGACGGAGAGGAGTGGGGTGATGATGTTGGTGCAATCCAGTCTGCCGCCCAGCCCCACTTCGATAACTGCGATGTCTACCTGCTGCTCGGAAAAATACTTGAATGCCATAGCCGTGGTGAGTTCGAAGAAGGAAGGGTGGAGGGGCTCGAAAAATGAGCGATGCTCTGCCACGAAGTCGATGACGAATTGCTCAGATACGCACTCGCCATTGACGCGGATGCGCTCTCGGAAGTCTACAAGATGAGGAGATGTGAAAAGCCCTACCTTATAGCCTTGGCTCTGCAGGATGGCTGCCAGCGTATGAGAGCAAGAGCTTGCCGTTGGTGCCTGCCACATGGATGGTCTTGAATAGCTTGTGGGGATGGCCGAAGTGGGCATCTAGCTCCTCGGTGGTTTGCAATCCCGGCTTGTAAGCCTTGGCTCCGATCTTCTCGAAGACGGGAGCGCTATGAAATAAATAATCTATTGTTTCATTGTAATTCATATACCTTATTTTATATAGAGAGAAAATGTGAATATTAAGAAGAAAGCTTAGCTATCGGCAAGAAATGCTGGGAGGGCAGGCTTGTTACCTGCCCAATAAGTAGAAATGCTTTTATACTACACATCCTTACTCATAGGGTTGCTCCCAGTGTTTCTAGCGGTAGAAAAACGTGCATAATAAGGGGGAAGCCTGAAGATAGCTGTCATATACTAAATGACTTCTTCTGAACTTCCCCCTCACTATGTGTAGTTCTACTTAAAGAGATTCTTAAAGCTGTCGAAGAGAGACTTCTTGGTGGCATTGTCTGCCTTGAAGTTGTCGCACTCCTTGAATTTCAATACCAGTTCCTTCTCTTCCTTGGAAAGGGTCTTTGGTATGAATACGGTTACATTGACGATGATATCGCCCTTGCCATAACCATAACCCTGGATGGCTGGCATACCCTTGCCCCTCAGTCTGATTTGCTTGCCTGGCTGAGTGCCTGGTTCTATCTTGATGGTGGTCTTGCCATCGAGGGTAGGGATTTCTACCTCTCCGCCCAGTGTGGCTGTGGCAAAGTCGAGTACCAAGTTATAGTAGAGGTCCTTGCCCACACGCTCAAAGTTTTCGTTCTTCTCTACGGTTACGAGTACCTGCAGGTCGCCGTTGGCGCCATTGTGCTTACTTGTTGCCCTTGCCTGGAGCGGTAACCACCATGTCATTGTCTACTCCTGCTGGGATGTTGATTTCCACAACTTCCTCGCCCTTCACGATGCCTTCTCCACCGCAAGCCTTACACTTGTTTTTGATAATGGTGCCTCGCCATGGCATTGTGGACAAGCCTGCTGGGTTTGCATCATGCCAAACATGGATCGAACGGTCTTCATCGTTACGCCCGAACCATGACAAGTAGGGCAGGTCTCTGGCTTGGCGCCACCTTGCAACCCGTACCGTGACAGCTGTCGCAGGTTACGTCCTTGCGAATCTTAAACTTCTTGGTTACGCCTGTAGCTGCCTCCTGGAGAGTCAACTTCACCTTGACGCGGAGGTCGCTGCCCTGATACTGGCGCGCACCGCCACCGCCAAATCCACCGAATCCGCCACTATGACCACCAAAGATGTCGCCAAACATAGAGAAGATGTCGCTCATATCCATGCCTGCACCACCATTGAATCCGCCAAATCCTCCTGAGACAGTCGAATCCAAATTGGTCATACTGCTGTCTCTTCTGAGGGTCGTGGAGCACCTCGTAAGCCTCGGCAGCCTCCTTAAACTTCTCCTCAGCCTCCTTGTCGCCAGGGTTGCGGTCTGGGTGATACTTGATAGCTATCTTGCGATAGGCTTTCTTTATCTCGTCTTCAGATGCCTGCTTGTCTACGCCCAGCACCTCGTAATAGTCTCTCTTAGCCATTCTTTTCTTGTTTTATATGATTGAATGCTCTTCCGTTTACTGTCCTACTGCCACCTTGGCATGGCGAATCACCTTGTCATTGAGGGTGTAGCCCGTCTGTACGCAGTCGATGACCTTGCCCTTCTTGTCGTCGCCCATACCAGGCACCATGCGATGGCCTCGTGGTAGTCTACGTCGAAGTCCTTGTCCTGAGTCTCAATCTTCTTGACACCGAGCGATTCCAGTGACTTCACAAACTTATTGAATATCATCTGCACGCCTTCCTTGATGGCCTTAGGGTCTTCGCTCTTGTCGGCAAGGGCGCGCTCAAAGTCGTCCAGTACTGGCAGGATGGCAGCGATAGTCTTCTCGCCACCGTTCATGATGAGTTCAGCCTTCTCTTTGAGGGTGCGCTTGCGATAGTTCTCAAATTCGGCAGTCTTGTAGAGCAACTGCTTCTTGAGGTCTTCTACTTCCTGCTGTGCCTTGGCCAGTGGGTCGAGTTCCTTCTCCTCTGCCTTGTTGTCAGCATTGGCGGTATCCTTGTCAGCAGCTTCTGACTCCTTGTCAGTCTGCTGCTCCTTGTTATTCTCTTGAGTACCCTGCTCAACGTTCTCTGTGTTAACGTCTTGCTGAGCGTTTTCGTCTTCTATATGAATGTTTCTTTCTTTTGACATAATCTTATTGTTTTTATTTTATGGATTAGCTCACAAAAATTATGCCAACCCGATTCGCATCGAATTGGCATAGGATTCGTACAAGTGCCGCTGCACATTTCCAATTTTACCTTTTGACAATATTTTTATTCCATATAAGAATTTCTTATTCAAATCCATACATCTTAGCCTTTTGCTCCTTGATGGTCTCATCATAGATGTACTCATCGTATGACATGAGTTTGTCGATGGTGCCAGATGGGGTAAGCTCGATGATTCGGTTGGCCACGGTATTGATAAACTCGTGGTCGTGGCTAGAGAAGAGGATGTTGCCCTTGAATGCCACCAGGTTGTTGTTGAATGCCTGGATACTCTCCAAGTCGAGGTGGTTAGTAGGGGTGTCGAGAATCAAGCAGTTGGCGTTTTGCAGCTGCATGCGAGCTATCATACATCTCATCTTCTCGCCTCCTGAGAGCACATTCACCTTCTTCAGAACTTCCTCGCCGCTGAAGAGCATTCTTCCGAGATAGCCCTTCATTGCCACCTCGTTGCCTGGACCATACTGACTCAACCAGTCTACCAGGTTCTTGTCGCTCTGGAAGAATTCTGTATTGTCGAGTGGCAGATAGGCTGTGGTGATAGTTACACCCCATTTGTATTCGCCAGCGTCTGCCTTTCTATTGCCATTGATGATCTCGAAGAGGGCGGTCATCGCCTTAGGGTTGTGAGAGAGGAATACCACCTTCTCTCCCTTCTCGATGTTGAAGTTTACGTTGTCGAAGAGTACTGTTCCATCCTCATCCACAGCCTTCAAGCCTTCTACCTCAAGAATCTGGTTGCCTGGCTCACGATCCATCTGGAAGATGATGCCTGGATACTTGCGGCTAGATGGGCGAATCTCCTCTACATTGAGCTTCTCGAGCATCTTCTTGCGCGATGTGGTCTGCTTGCTCTTAGCAACATTGGCTGAGAATCGGCGGATAAACTCCTCCAACTGCTTCTTCTTCTCCTCAGCCTTCATCTTCTGGTTCTGAGCCTGGCGGAGAGCCAACTGAGAACTCTCGTACCAGAAAGAGTAGTTGCCGGCAAACATGGTAATCTTACCGAAGTCGATGTCCACGGTCTGTGTGCTGACAGCATCGAGGAAGTGGCGGTCGTGAGATACTACCAATACGGTCTGCTCCACATTGCTCAGGTATTCCTCCAGCCACTCTACGGTGTCGAGGTCGAGGTCGTTGGTAGGCTCATCGAGGAGCAGGTTGTCTGGGTTGCCAAAGAGAGCCTTGGCCAGCATCACGCGCACCTTCTCTGTATTGGAGAGCTCGCCCACAAGCTTGTCGTGGCGGTCTTCCTTCACGCCGAGGTTCTGTAGCAGCTGTGCGGCATTGCTCTCAGCCTCCCAGCCGTTCATCTCAGCAAATTTGAGCTCCAGCTCGGCTGCCAGGTTACCATCCTCCTCTGTCATCTCTGGCTTGGCGTAGAGGCGCTCACGCTCCTTCATGTTCTCCCACAATGGCTGATGGCCCATGAGCACGGTGTCCATCACGCGATATTCATCATACTTAAAGTGGTCCTGCTCCAATACGGAGAGTCGCTCGCCTGGACCCATCTCCACGGTACCCTTGTTAGGCTCCAAATCACCGCTGATGGCACGGAGGAAGGTAGACTTACCTGCGCCATTGGCACCGATGATGCCATAGATATTACCATGAGTGAACTTGAGGTTTACATCCTTGTAAAGCACTCTCTTTCCGAATTGAATTGCAAGATTTGTTACTGTAATCATTCTTTTATATTATTCCTTCTTTTTTATTTTTCTGCTTGCAAAGTTACAAAAAAATATTTGAAAACCAATAGATTAATGAAAAAAAGAGTGATATTTAAGTTAAAATATGTCCGTTTCTTGCATATTTTCACTTTTTTCATTACTTTTGCAGAGAAAATAAAGATATAGTATGAGACAAAACAATCATAAGTTTACCAGCCGTGGCAATCAGGCATGCGGATATGGCAACCCTAATGAATATGAACACTACCAGGTGGCAAGCCTGCCAAACTGCTGGAGTGGCTGCTCGAAAACCTCAAGGGACAGAGCAAGACCAAGGTGAAACTCACCCTGCAGGGTAGGGGAATCAGGGTGGACGGCAAGACCATCACCCAGTTCGACTATCAGCTCAAGCCCGGCATGAAGGTGAGCGTGAGCAAGACCAAGAAGAACAAGGAGGTGTTTAAGAGCCGCTATCTCAAGATAGTATATGAAGACAGATATCTCATCGTGATAGAGAAGAACGTGGCATACTCAGCATGGCGGCAGGCCATTCCACGCTCAATGTGAAGACCGTGCTCGATGACTACTTCCACCAGACACGACAGAACTGCCAGGCGCATGTGGTGCACCGATTGGACCGCGACACCTCTGGGCTCATGATCTATGCCAAGGATAAGCAGACGGAACTGGCCCTGGAGGATGACTGGCATCACAATGTGTATGACCGCCGCTATGTGGCGCTCGTATCGGGCGAGATGGAGGACGATGAGGCACCATCGCCAACTGGCTGAAGGACAACAAGGCTTACATCACCTATGCCAGCGATACAGACAATGGAGCAAGTATGCCGTTACCCACTTCCATACCCTGCAGCGCACCACCACCCATTCACTCGTTGGAGTTTAAGCTGGAGACGGGCAGGAAGAACCAGATTCGCGTTCACACTGCCGATATGGGCCATCCCGTATGTGGCGACATCAAGTATGGCAATGGCGATGACCCTTGCGGCCGTCTCTGCCTGCATGCCTACGTGCTCTGCTTCTACCATCCGGTTACCCACCAGCCGCTGGAGTTTGAGACACCCATCCCTAGCGAGTTTCGCAAGATGATGAAGGGGGTAATAAAGAATTAATAATTAATAATTAAGAATGAGTAATTTCGCATATTATACTTTCGCCCTCATCGTACTGATAGTGGGGTTGATGATATTGAAGAAGGTGGCCACTTGCATGGTCAAGATGGTAGTTGCCTTCATTATGATAGCCATATTGCTAGGCGTATATTGGCTATACTTTTAGAATTAGGATTTATATGTAGATACTCTCTGTGGGTATTGAGTTTTTTAAAAAATACTGAAAAAGGGCAGAGTCCGTGAGGATTCTGCCCTTTGCTTATTGTGTTTACCAGAACAACATTTTCTTCATTCTTTTTAGAGGATAGTCTTCACTGCCTCCAACATGCCCTTCTCCTGGATCAAGTCAAGATCCTTCTTTACCAATTCGGTCAAGCCTGGAACTGTCTTGTTCAAGTCCTCATGCCAGATGTAGTCGAAGCCCAATACGCCCTCTGCTACCTTCTGAGTATCGCCAGTAGCCCAAAGCTCTGTCAGCTTGTCGATAATCTTCTGGTCGTCCTGAGGTTGATAGGAGCACCGTCCTCGCGTACGCCACCCTTGTAGTAAGTGATGATGGCTGCCAAGCCGAATACCAATCCCTGTGGCAATTCGCCCTTGCGCTCCAAGTATACCTTGACGCCTGGCAGATCGCGGGTCTCGTACTTAGGGAATGAGTTGAGCATGATGCTAGTAACCTGATGGTCTACGAATGGGTTCTCGAAGCGCTCCAATACATCGGCTGCAAACTTCTGGAGCTCGTCCATAGGCAAGTTGAGGGTCTGCATCAACTCATCAAACTGTACCTTGTGGATGTACTTGCCCAATACTGGGTGCTCGCAAGCATCGCGCACGATGTTGACGCCGCTCAGGTATGTTACAGGGCTCAATACAGTGTGAGGGCCATTCAGCAGAGTAACCTTGCGCTCGTGGTATGGCTTCTCATTGTCGGTGATGAGCACGTGGAGGCCAGCCTTGTGAGCAGGGAATTCCTCCTGCATCTGCTCTACGGTCATATTCTCAGCCTTCTCGATTACCCAGAGGTGGAAGCTCTCAGCCTTGACTACGAGATTGTCCTTGTAGCAAATCTTCTGCTGGATTTCCTTGATGGTATCGCGTGGGAAGCCTGGTACGATGCGGTCTACGAGGGTAGCGCATACATAGCAGTGATTGGTAAACCATTCCTTGAAGCCCTCATAGTCGGCGCCCATGTATTCCTTCCAAAGCTCGATATACTGGTAGATGCACTCCTTCAGGTGATGGCCATTGAGGAAGATGAGCTCGCAAGGCATCAAGATCATACCCTTGGTAGGGTCGCCCTCGAAGTATTTGTAGCGGTGGAAGAGGAGCTGTACCAACTTGCCTGGGTAAGAGGCAGCTGGAGCATCTGTAAACTTGCAAGAGTCATCGAATGCGATACCTGCCTCAGTGGTGTTAGAGATGATGAAACGCATCTCTGGCTGCTCTGCCAATGCCATAAAGCTTGGTTCTGAGAATATGGATTCAGGCAACGGCTGATGACGTCGATGCGCTCCAATGTATTGACAGCCTGGCCGTTCTCCTTACCCTGGAGATTGACGTGATAAAGACAGTCCTGACCATTGAGCCAGTCTACATACCCTGAGCCAATGGCTGCACTACGACAACCGAACCGTTGAAGTCGGTCTTCTTATTCATGTTCCATACAATCCAATCTACGAATGCACGGAGAAAGTTACCTTCACCAAACTGGATGATTTTCTCAGGCGCTACGCTCTTAGGCGCTGTACGCTTGTTCAAAGCTTTTAACTCTTTCATGATTTGTTTTTATGTTTGTTATTTTTTGTTTTATTTAATGACGTTTTATTTCGTTGTTTCGTTTTTACGGATGCAAAGGTAATCATTTATTTGTTATGATGGACAAGAAAAGCACAAAAACTTAACGCAAACCTTTACGCAAACTATAGCGGATGAAGCAATATGACTTACTGGAAGAACGAAAAAAAACGGCATATCCTCTCGGACCCGCCGTTACTGACTTTTTCTTCCCCTCCACTGAGGGTCACTTATGTTTTTTTCTTTAACAGACGATTTTTTACATGGCGAATGTATTGAATCCGCCGTCCACCACAGCCACAGTACCTGTAACGAATGCCGCAGCATCGCTCATCAGATAGTGGATGGTGCCACAGAGCTCCTCAGGCTTGCCCATTCTGCCAAATGGAGTCTGTCTGATCACATCCTCTCCACGCTGGGTATAGCTACCGTCAGTTGGTGAGGAGCGCACGGTTCTGCTCAGTGATGAAGAATCCCGGAGCGATGGCGTTCACACGGATGCCCTCGCCAAACTTCTTGGCGCACTCCGTAGCCATATAGGCCGTGAAATTAGAGATGCCAGCCTTGGCAGCAGCATAGCCACATACGCGGGTCATAGGGCGGAAGGCAGCCATGGAAGAGAAGTTGATGATGCTTCCCTTGCCTGCCTCTACCATAGGCTTGAGGAATACCTGAGTAGGGATCACAGTACCGGTGAGGTTGAGGTTGAGCACAGTCTGGAACTGGTCAGCCTGCAAGTCAAAGAAGTTCTGGTCTGGGAGCAATGGTGGCACCCTTCATATTGCCGCCAGCCGCATTGAGAAGCGTGTCTATCTTGCCATACTTAGCCAAGATGTCAGCGCAATTTTTCTCCACCACCTCTTGGTTCATCACGTCGGTCTTGTAGAACGAAGCCACGCCGCCATGAGCCTTGATGTCGGCTTACGATTTCGTTGCTACATCCTCTTTTCTTCCCAGGATAGCCACCTTGCAGCCTTCCTGAGCCAAGTATTTGGCGATGCAGCGTCCCAAGACTCCTGTACCACCAGTGATAACACTACATAATCTTTGATATTAAACAGGTTACTCATATTATTTGTGTGATATTATTATAAGTTCTTTATCTGATTGCTATTTGTTTTAAATATAAAACAGAGCGAGATACGGGAATCGAACCCGCCTCCCAGGTTGGGAAGCCCGTGCACTACCGATGTGCTAATCTCGCCTATCAGAGCCACGAGCGGGACTCGAACCCGCGACCCACGCATTACGAATGCGTTGCTCTACCAACTGAGCCATCATGCTTTTCGCTCATCCTCTCATTGAGAATGTGAATGCAAAGGTAATCAAAAATCTCGAAACTAAAGAAATTATTCTCAAAGAGTTTTTCTTGATTAACTATCCTTAACAAAGACATCTCTTTATACAATAATATATATTAGGAGGAAAAGGAATAAAGGACAAAAGCTTATATGAGCGTTCGAGCACGCTGATATGAACGTTGGGTTACGCTCATATCAGCGTCACGTTGTTCTCATATCAGCGTGGGGCATCGCTCATAAGAGCGTAACCGCTGATTGATATAACCAAAGCTGCATCCATATATGAGCATAGCTTACATTATATATGGATGTAGCCTATATCATATATGCCGATAACTTCCACCATGTATGGCATCAAGTAACGCCATGTATGGCATCAAGTAACGCCATGTATGGCATCCATGCACACCATACATGGTATACACGAACGCCATATATGGCGATTAACTATTTGTTTTGAAGTGCTCCAAAGAGGTCGAAGGAGGCATCCCAATCCTTCCAAACTGGCTCTCTTCCTAGTTCCTTGAGGCGAGCATTGATGACCTTGGCGGTGCGCTCATCGCTCACGCTGAACTGTTCCAGTGCCTGTGGGTAAGTGTGGTAGCCGCCAGGGTTTACCTTGGATTCTGCCGACATGGTGGTTACGCCGAGCGTGGCCATATTGTCACGGATGAAGGCTGGCTCACGGGTAGAGTAGGAGATGTCTACATCGTGGTCAAAGATGCGCATGGCGAAGGTGGCTTGCGCCAGCTCTCGGTCGGTCATGAAGCAGTTGGGCTGGAAGCCCTCGTTCTGGGCAGGGCGCATACGTGGGAAGTTGACGCTGTACTTGGTGCGCCAATAGTGTTTCTGCAGATAGCGCAGGTGGTAAGCCATCATCACCACGTCGGTGCGCCATTCCTTCTCCAGTCCTATCAGCACACCCATGCCGATGCTGTGTACGCCTGCCATACCCATGCGGTCGAATCCATCGCAACGCCACTCAAATTTGCTCTTCATGCCACGTGGGTGATAGAGCTTGTAGTTCTCACGGTGGTAGGTCTCCTGGAAGCAAATCACGCCATTCATACCATGGTCGGCTAGCGTCTTGTAATCCTCGGTGGATAGCGGCATCACCTCTATCTTCACATTAGAGAAATACTTCTTGGCAATGTCGATGGCCTTGGCGAGATAAGGGGTGCCCGCCTTGGCTGGGTTTTCGCCCGTTACGAGCAGGATGTTCTCGAAGGGAGCCAACTGCTTGATGGCCTTGTACTCGTTCTCTATCTGCTCAGGAGTGAGGATGGTACGAGCCATCGGGTTCTCTCTGTGGAATCCGCAATACACGCAGGAGTTGGAGCAGGAATTGGTGATGTAGAGGGGGATGAACATGGACATCGTCTTGCCAAAACGCTCCTCGGTATATTGGCGAGAGAGGCGTGCCATCTGCTCCAAGTAAGGCTCGGCGGCAGGTGAAAGCAGTGCCATGAAGTCGTTGACATCACAATGACTCTTACGGAGCGCACGTTCCACATCATTGGCAGTCATGGAGGCGATGCGCTCGGTGGTTTCCTCCCAACTGATATTCTTTAATTCGTCTGAAAACATTTTTTATTCTTTAAATAGGTAGCAGGAGTGAACCTCCTGCCACACTTTATTTCTTATATTTTCTTAAGTCGTGAGTCAGCTTGGCAGCACAGAAGTTAGGACCGCACATGGTGCAGTATTCGCCGTCTGTATGACCTGCCTCCTCAAAATACTGAAGCGCCAACTCTGGGTCGAGCGAGAGATGGAACTGGTCGCGCCAACGGAAGTCGAAACGTGCCTTGCTGAGGGCATTGTCTCGGATGGTGGCTCCAGGATGTCCCTTCGCCAAGTCGGCTGCATGGGCTGCTATCTTGTAGGTTACCACGCCGGTGCGCACGTCTTGCTTGTTAGGCAGGGCGAGATGCTCCTTAGGGGTTACGTAGCAGAGCATGGCGGTACCGAGCCAAGCTATCTGTGCTCCACCGATGGCAGAGGTGATATGGTCGTAGCCTGGGGCGATGTCGGTAACGAGAGGACCGAGGGTATAGAATGGTGCCTCATGGCAATGATCCAACTGGCGCTCCATGTTCTCCTTGATCTTCTGCAATGGCACGTGGCCAGGACCCTCGATGAATGCCTGTACATTCTTGTCCCAAGCACGGGTAACGAGTTCGCCCATGGTGTCGAGCTCGGCAAACTGGCTGCGTCGTTGGCATCGGCGATGCAGCCAGGGCGCAATCCATCGCCCAGGGAGAGGGCTACGTCATACTGAGCCACGATGTCGCAGATGTCGTCGAAGTGCTCGTAGAGGAAGCTCTCCTTGTCGTGGTAGAGACACCATTTGCTCATGATGCTGCCGCCACGGCTCACGATGCCGCAAAGGCGACTGTCGGCGAGATGTACGTTGTGGCGACGGATGCCGGCATGGATAGTAAAATAGTCCACACCCTGCTCGCACTGTTCGATGAGGGTATCACGGTAGATTTCCCAAGAGAGGTCTTCCACCTTGCCATTCACCTTCTCCAGAGCCTGATAGATAGGCACGGTGCCTACAGGCACAGGGCAGTTGCGCACAATCCATTCACGAGTTTCGTGGATGTTATCGCCAGTGGAAAGGTCCATCAGCGTGTCGCCTCCCCATTTGCAAGACCATACCGCCTTGTCTACCTCTTCCTCGATGCTGGAGGTGGTAGCAGAGTTGCCGATGTTGGTATTGATTTTCACGGCAAAGTTTCTGCCGATAATCATAGGCTCGCTCTCTGGGTGGTTGATGTTGGCAGGCAATACGGCACGTCCACGGGCGATCTCCTGGCGCACATATTCTGGTGTGATATAGCTCTTGATGCCCAGTTCCTCGCAGTTCATGTTCTCACGGATGGCTACATATTCCATCTCTGGTGTGATGATGCCAGCCTTGGCGTAAGCCATCTGTGTGATGTGCTTGCCAGCCTGGGCACGGCGAGGCTTCTGGATATGCTCGAAGCGCAGATGGTCGAGAGAATGGTCGGCAAGGCGCATCTTGCCATATTCGCTGGTTACCTCGCTAAGCTGCTCGGTATCATTGCGGTCCAAGATCCACTGCTCGCGCAAGCGAGGCAATCCTTTCTTCAAGTCAACCTGATAGTTAGGGTCGGTATACGGACCACTGGTATCGTAGATATATACTGGAGCGTTAGGCTCGGTATGCGGAATACCTCGCTCATCCTTTACCACGGTAGGAGTGAGGTTCACCTTGATCATTCCGACCTGTATCTGTGGGAAGAGTTTTCCCTGCATATACGCCTTTTCTCTCTTGGCGTAAGCTTTGTTATCGTTTTGGCATAAATGTCAAATTAAGTGAAGAGTGAAGACTTTAATTGTCCTCATTGCTATTTTTCTTATTTTGTAATTATAAATTCTTAATTTATTAATTATTTAAGAATGCGGTAAGTGGAGAACTTGCCTCGGCGCAATCGCTGATGGCACCCAGTCCTGCCTCGTAGGCACGTCGACCGCAGATAACTGCCTCCTTGAAAGCCTTAGCCATTTCCACAGGGTTGCCAGCTACAGCGATGGCTGTGTTGACCAAGCATGCACTAGCACCCATCTCCATGGCCTCGGCAGCATGGCTAGGTGCTCCGATACCTGCATCCACTACTACAGGTACTGTGGCCTGCTCGATGATAATCTGCAAGAAGTCTTTCATTCTCAGTCCTTTGTTTGTGCCGATAGGTGCAGCAAGTGGCATCACGGTAGCGGCTCCAGCCTCCTCCAAGTGCTTGCAGAGGGTAGGGTCTGCCTGGCAATATGGAAGTACCACGAAACCGAGTTTTACCAATTTTTCGGTAGCCTTCAGTGTTTCGATAGAGTCAGGGAGAAGATAGCGTGGATCAGGGTGAATCTCCAGTTTGAGCCAGTTGGTGCCGAAAGCCTCTCGAGCCATCTGTGCAGCGAAGACTGCCTCCTCACCAGTGCGAACGCCACTGGTGTTAGGGAGCAACTGAATCTTAGGATCCTGGATGATATGCTGCAAGAGGTCGTCCTGCTTGTCTTCCAGTTCGATACGCTTCATGGCTACTGTTACCATTTCTGTCTCAGAAGCTTCGATAGACTGAGCCATGAGCTGATTGTTGTTAAACTTTCCTGTGCCCAGGAAGAGGCGGGAGTTAAATTCTTTGCCCGCAATGATTAATTTTTCCATTGTATTATTATTTTCTTGTTTGTTAATGTTTTTTTTGAACGATTATGGCAAGAAATACTGGGAGCCTTTCTGCGCAATATTATAAATCTTTATTTCATAATGGCTTGCATGATTCTCTTGGTTTCTGCCACGGGATCGGCAGCATGGAGTATGCTACCACTGAGGGCTATGCCAGTAACTCCCGTTTGCATGATGTCGGGGATGTCCTGGTATGTAATGCCTCCGATAGCAACGATGGGAAGGTGGATGCCTTGCTGCTCCATCTGCTCTGTGATGTGTCGATAGCCCTCCAAGCCCAGAATGGGAGAGAGACGCTCCTTGGTGGAGGTGAATCGGAAGGGACCACAGCCTATGTAGTCAGCTCCAGCCTCATAGTGAGCCTTCACATCCTCAAATGTATTGGCAGTTCCACCAATGATAAAACCATCGCCCAAAATCTCTCGAGCCTCCTGGATAGGCATATCGTTCTTGCCAAGATGCACACCGTCCACGCCGAGCTCCATTACCAGTTGCACCCTGTCGTCAATGACGAATGTGGCACCCTTCTCCCTGCACATCTTCTGCGCTTGGATAGCGATGGGGCGCACCTCATCATCCGTTGCATCCTTCATGCGCAACTGTATCCATCGGCATCCTCCTCCAGGCAAGTTGAATGCCATCAAGATATGTATATTTCTTTGTGAAATGGCTGATAAACTGGAGTTTGCTATGGTTGAACAATTCTTCTTTCATGCTAAGATTTTAATTGCTAATTATTAATTCTCAATTATTAATTCTTAATTAAAAATTATCCTCCGCAAAATGCTTTCACGATGACAATGTCGGCTCCCTCCAGGATAGCGGTTGTATCCCAGGCATCTCTAGACACCATCTCATTGCTGATGGCTACTGCCACACCTGTGGCAGGCAAGCTGAGTTCATCTGCCAAAGCTTGGACTGTGGTGGCTTGCGTCTCGGTCTCTTTGTTGTTGATAATCACTTTCATAATTCGTTTCCTTGTTCGTTAAAATAATAAATAAAACTTTACACGGAATGCTCACTATGAAAGCTTGAGCTTTGAAAAACAAGAAGCCCCTACACCAGGCTGATAGCCATGGAATAGGGGCTTCTTCTTATCTTGGTTATATCTCTTAATCCCTGCGTCAGCATTACCTGCATCAGGTTCTATGGTATAATCTCAGCCGAAATAATCAGCACCCCGTGATAATCTGAATGCAAATGTACGGATAATTTGCGAGAATGCATATAAACAAGGCTGTCTTTTATGTTTACTTAACATATCCCCAACCCACGAGTCGGTCGGTTCTGTCGCCTGTTCCTCTATAATAGATGAGAGCGTCATAGCGATTGCTAGTCTGATAATAATCGCCCTCAGTGGAGGCAGGAGCAGTGGTGTCATCTGCCCTGAGCACCAGATATTGGTAGCTGTAGTAGCCTTGCTTCAGCAGCATAGAGGCATGATAGGCGTGGGTAACGTCGTCATACTCCATCCGGCAGGAGGGAGTGAAAAGATCGTAAGTCCAGTTGCCATTGAGGTAAACTTCTCCCTGCTGGCGAGGGGCTTCTAGCTGGAAATGCACCCAGGCATAATCGCTCAGATAGTCATTTCCCTCGTTATCACTATTGCGGATATAAAATGCTCCCTGCGCACTTTCGTCATAGACGTAGTTAGGGCGTGGCAGATCAGGCATCACGAAGACTTGGTAGTTCTTGCCATCCCATTTGATTTCATCTATGCCCATTGTTGGATGGTCCATATCGAGCATCTCAAATTTGCGGTAATGATTGCCAGCCTGGAATATCAGTTGCTGGCAGTGCTGCCATTGAAGTCCGGATTGGTGGATATAGTCGGGCTTGGCATTGACCACGGCATTGTCCCATCTTCCATTCTGGAGCACCACGGTGGTGAGCTGGGCGAGGGGATTGGTCACATGGACGGAGCCATAATCTGCCTGGATAGTCACTTGCTGATGGTTGCGATTCACGTCAATGTCCGTGTTAGAAATATATTCCACACCCACCCTCATCTCTGGCTCCAATACCATGAAGCAAGCCGTAAACATCTTGTCATCCTCCGCATTCTCATCATAGACAGTAAGCTTGTAGTTGCCACTCATCTTCAACCTACAGTTCTCGTTGGGAAGCGAGAGATGGTAGTGAGTGTAGAGGTGGTTGGTATTGAGCGACTGCTCGATGTCTTCGATGGCTTGCTCGCCATTAAACCCAGCGAGATAATCATTCTCAAAAGTCCTTGCGATACATTCCAGTTGGCATCGCAATGCTCCAACTTATAGACGTAGCGATGGTAATCGTGGGTCATATCATCGAAGTCGATGTGGATCTTCTCACCCTGGTTCAACTTGATGATGGGCAGTGAGAGCCAGTCATTGCCTGCCACTACCTGGAGCGTCGAGATGCGAGGGTTGAATATCTCGTGCCTCTGCGCCTGAATGGGCAGGCAAAGAAGAATAAGCCCTGCAAGAGAGGATATATAGAAGTATAGTTTGTTCATACATGAAATTTTCTTGCAAAGGTAATGCAAAAAGGGAGATGACCAAACAAAAGGGCAAAAAAATAACTTGCAATAGTCTTTTGGAAGACTTAATGCAAGCTCAAACAATCTAACTAATACATGAAAACACTTAGTAGTCGATAGGGGAATCGA
>ENA-OQEB01000442-OQEB01000442.1-human-gut-metagenome-genome-assembly--contig:-NODE-442-length-17386-cov-1.928038_pt1 | contig 17386 bp, 20 predicted proteins | sample MGYA00242787_ERZ504619 | MGnify/ENA primary metagenome ERZ504619 (study PRJEB26092, sample SAMD00036317) | human gut metagenome | host: Homo sapiens | study: EMG produced TPA metagenomics assembly of... | reverse complement strand
TTTCTCCTTTAGATTAACCTCATTTTTGCTATATACAAATAAATAATCGGTCTGCTCTTCTACCTGTTCTATAAATCCTTAACAGTCAGATCATTTCCACTAATACGCACTCTCGTATTCTGGGAATCCGAAGGAGCCGCAAAAGCAGAGAACGCACAAGCAGATAAAAGAACCGCTGAAATTTTCATGGTATTCTGAAATTTCGATCTATTACCCATAACTTTTCATAAATTTTTTAGATTCACTATTATTTTTATTTGGAAATTCTCTTTTGGTTCAAAAGCGGATATCATCCAATCCGCGAATCCAGCAAGGCTAACTATCATTATATCTCATAAACAAGCTCTTTTTAACAGGTTAACAATACATATATCAAATTCACACTCTTATCATTGAATAATGATCTCATTGGACTCTTCATGTCTCACGAACGTAAAACGTTTCACCTTTTGTAATGCCCGAAGCACGTTCTCCACACCATCCTGCTGACGGAATTTACCGCTGAACTTATAATTTGCCATCCTAGAATCCCCGATCACAAACCTGATGTCGTAATAAAGTTCCAGTTTATGGACGATCTCACGTAAGGTCATATCATCAAACGCATAGATCCCCTCTTTCCAAAGAAGAATATCCTTATTATCGAGGGTTTCTTTTACTAGCAGATCATCAACTAGCCGAACCTGCTCATTCGGGGAAAGTAACAAACGGCCCACCTCTTCCGTATGGCCACAGACCTCTACCGCTCCTTCCACTAAATAGGCATGAAAATCACTTTCCCCTGTATAAGCGGAAACATTGAATTTCGTTCCTAAAACCCTGATGTTCAACTTCTCGGTAGAGACTACAAATGGTACCTCCTCATCATGAGCTACCTCGAAATACGCTTCGCCATCTAACTCTACTTCTCTCTCTTTTCCGGAGAAATAAACCGGATAGCGCAACTTGGTGTGAGCATTTAACCAGACAATCGTACCATCGCCCAAAGTTACCTTAGCCCGTTGTCCGGGTGGTGTCTCAAATTCTTCAAACCGCATGGGATCCTTCAAATAAGCCTGTTCCTTCTTCCCTTGATCTCCCATAAACAACCATGTGAAGAACACCGCAGCACAAACAGAAGCGGCATAACCCAAGATAAATAAATATTTTCTCCGTATCGGATCCTTCCGTCTTATTTTCCCCGGCTTGAAGTTGTTTAGCAATCTCACCCCATCGGACCGATCGTTTTTAGCAGGCATCCACGCACTCAACGCATATAGACGTTGGGTAGATATAAATTCTTGCCGCAAAGAATCATCGGCCTCCATACACGAAAAAAGCCGAATCCTCTCCTCCTCGGAGATTTCCCTACTAAAATATTTTATTATCAGATCATGCATTTAATCGCTTTTTATGAGAAGAGCGATTTTATCTGGATATACCACCATAAACTTTTTCGAAATAAAGGTTTTTTAAGAAAACAAACCTATGAAGATAAAGAAAGGAAGATACTCTCGCAATTCCTTACGAAGTTTCTTCAAGGCTAATCCCATTTGATTCTCGACCGTATTGACCGACAGATTTAGTTCTTCCGCAATCTCCCGATACTTTTTTCCTTCCATACGGCTCTTCACAAATATAAGTTTGCAACGTTCAGGCAATTTATCGATAGCGGCCGCTAGAATACGCTCTATCTCTTCGTCCGACATCGTTATTTGCTCCATTTGTTCCAAGGCTGTCATTTTCATGGACAACTCTTGCTTATAAGCGTCTATTACAACTTTCCGTTTCAGAAAATCCAAGCATCTATTCCTCACCAACGAAAACAAATAAGAAGATATACTCATCCGTATATCTAAAAACGCCCTTTTTTCCCACAAGACCATAAAAATATCTTGTACGATATTCTCCGCCTCTTCATCCAACAAAACAAACTCTTTAGCAAAACGTAACATTCGAGGAGCGTACATTATATATATGTCCTCAAAAGAATCTTTAACGAGCCCTAAAGGTATTACCTTGTTATTGTTTGATACTTTCAGCATAGCAGTTAAGTCCAAGCGGAACTATGCATAATTTGGGCGGGGATTTTATAGATCCGGTTTAGGGAAAGAGCTATAATTTCTAATTTTATCAAAAGAATAATTGATTCTTCATAAGAAAAATAATATTTTTGCCGATGTGTATATGAAAGAGCTAAAGAAAACAGTTGCTAAAAACTAAATAACAACTTAGTTCCGCTTGGACTATTTTCTAAACAGTTATCCTACATCCAAGGTATAATCGTACCCAATGCCTTTTTGACAGGATCGATCCCACAAGGTAGGTTATTGTACATTTCTCAAATATCTCTATCGGCCTCCCTATCGTCTCCGGAAAAACACGTACATGAATTTCAAAAACACGTACGACTTTTCCAAAAAACATGTACGTGTTTCAACGTAAACATGCACATATTTTTACGGTATTGATTATCAATTCATTAAAAATAAGATCTAATTGTAGGCTTATTGTAAAACTCTTCTTATTCAGGATATCCGGAAAAAGTGAGAGTAAATGATATTTGGCGCAGTTACCCTGATTACTACCACCAGCCATTCAATATATCATATATAGTAATTATCTTTGGCTTCATAAAAAGGTGACCTTTTATGTTTCATCCTTTTCTAACTAATTGATACGACATGATAAATCTCAAGAAATTGATGTGTTGCCTCTTTCTGGCAGCCAGCTCAACAGTAGCGATCGCACAGACCAGTGTAGTTGATCTTGTAAACCCGATCATCGGGACGAATGGAATGGGACATACGTTCCCGGGTGCTTGCGTACCTTCGGACTCGTACAACTCAGTCCGGATACGGATACCATACCACACAACGTAGATGGTAAATACCAACCTCGCTCCTACGAGTATTGTGCGGGTTATCAACATAAAGACAGTAGCATCGTAGGTTTCAGCCACACCCACTTCAGCGGTACCGGCCACTCCGACCTCGGGGATATCTTGATTATGCCTACCACCGGAACGTTGAAGCTAAACCCCGGAACGGCCACGAATCCCGATGGCGGTTACCGTTCCCGTTTCTCGCATGGCACCGAGATATCCCGTCCCGGATACTACGAGGTGATGCTCGCCGATTATGGCGTAAAGGCGCAACTAACCACCACCCAACGGGTCGGCATCCACAAATACACATACCTACGAACAGTGAGAACCAACGCATTATCCTTGATATGATTCACGGGATCTATAACTATGACGGCAAAGTTCTTTGGACCAATATTCGCGTAGAGAACGATACGCTGGTAACCGGCTATCGTATCACAAACGGTTGGGCACGTACCAACTATACTTATTTCGCCATGTCTTTCTCCAAACCGATCACGCATTACGGATGCGAAGAGAAAGCGAAAGTTAATTATCGGGCGGTTATGCCAAGTTCAATATGAAAGAAGAACTTCCCGGATATCGGAGGACGTAAGATCGTCGCTTATTTTGATTTCGATCCGAAAACGTCTGATGAGTTGGAAGTGAAAGTCGCCCTTTCCGGAGTCAGCACCGAGGGAGCCTTGAAAAATCTACGTGCCGAGGCTTCCGGTGCGGACTTCGACCAATTAGCCGCCAAAGCCTCCGATACTTGGAATAAAGCGCTCTCCGTCATCGACGCGAAAGGAAGCGATGATCAATTGGCTATGCTTTACACCTCCTTGTATCACACGATGATCAATCCTTGCGTATATACGGACGTTGACGGTCAATACCGCGGACTCGACCATAATATCCATCAAGCGGACGGATTCACGAACTATACGGTTTTTTCCGTATGGGATACCTATCGTGCCCTACATCCCCTGTTCAATATCATCAACCGACAAGTTAACACGGATATCGCCAAATCTATGTTGAAACATTGCGAGCAAAGCGTTCATCATGCCTTGCCGATCTGGAGCCATATGGCAAACGAGAACTGGTGCATGATCGGTTATCATCCGTCTCTGTCTTGGCAGATGCTATCGCCAAAGGATTACCGATCGATAAAGACGCCGCGTTAAAAGCGATGATCAACAGCTCTACGATTCCGTATTATGAGGGAACCAAAGAGTTTATGGAATTAGGTTATGTTCCTTTAGATCGCAACGGTAGCGCAGGCTCCTTGACTTTGGAGTATGCTTATGATGATTGGACAATCTATAATACAGCTTTATTAGTGGGAAACCGATCCGTGGCCGATACCTATAAAAAGCGTGCGTCCAATTACGCGAATGTATTCGATACCTCGATCGGATATGCCCGTCCCCGTTATACGAATGGTAAATTCAAAGAGGACTTCAGTTTGTTAAGCACGCACGGTGAAGGGTTTATCGAGGGAAATGCCTTGAATTATTCCTTCTATGTCCCTCAAGATGTCAATGGTATGATTCAGTTGATGGGAGGCGAGCAAGCATTCATCACTAAAATGGATTCCTTATTCACGATGCATCTTCCCGATGAGTTCTTTGCCGAGACCGAAGACGTAACCAAAGAAGGATTACTAGGAGGTTATGTACACGGTAACGAACCCAGCCATCACATCCCATTCTTATACGCATGGACCAGCCAGCCTTGGAAAACCCAATTCTGGCAACGCGAGATCATGAATAAGATGTATCGCAACAATATCGACGGCCTTTGCGGTAACGACGACTGCGGCCAGATGTCCGCTTGGTATATCCTTTCCGCCATGGGATTCTATCCGGTTTGCCCGGGTACAGATCAATACGTATTAGGCGCTCCTTACCTTCCCTATATGAAGGTCCGCTTGGAGAATGGTAAGACTTTCGAGGTAAAAGCCGATAAAGTCAGCGACAAGAACCGTTATGTAAAAGCGGTAAAGCTAAACGGGAAACCCTATACCAAAGGATACATCACGCAGGATGACATCATGAACGGTGGAACGCTCACTTTCGAGATGACTTCCAGCCCGAACAAAAAGCGATTGTTCAACGGAGAGGATCGCCCTTATTCACTGACGGATTAACCCATTTTATCAGAAAAAACAGACAAGACTCATGAAGTATAAACAATTAATCAGCGGTGCTTTCCTGCTGTGGACTTGCATCGCTTGCTCCGGCAAAAAGGAACAGGCGGCTACAGTAGCGGAAGCCACCTCAAATCCTTGGGATAATTATTACATCGGAAAGATCGATTTCAAGAATCTTTCCCCCGAGCTAAGGGCTCGGCAATCTATGCCGCCGTTATCCCTGATCCGGAAGCTTATATTACCAAGCACGCCCGCAAGGTCGTAGAGACGCTTTATTTCACTCCGGAAGATAGTATCCCGGGCATCGAGGAGATCCACTATACATTAAAGGAATACGACGGGGTATCCGCGAAAGACGGAGCGCCCCCTTCCATCAGTATCGTATACAGCACGAAATGGATCGAGAAAAGTTTTGCCAATAACGACACCGCGAAAGTGGATTACGAGACCCGTGGCGTATTATACCATGAGCTGACGCATGGTTTCCAATTGGAGCCTCAAGGCATAGGTAGCTATGGGACTAATAAGACTTTCTGGGCCATGATAGAAGGTGTGGCGGATGCCGTAAGATACTTAAACGGCGGTTTTACCTTGGAAGATCGTCCCAAAGGCGGCCATTATATGGATGGTTACCGCACGACAGGCTTCTTCCTCGCATGGCTTACGCAAACCAAGAGCCCGGATTTCCTGCGGAAGTTCAACCGAAGCACATTAGAGGTTATTCCTTGGTCGTTCGATGGTGGCGTGAAATATGCGCTCGGCAATGATTACGACATAGACTCCTTATGGAAAGAATATATGGCAACGATGGGAGATGAAGCGTAGCCCCGGCAAAGGCTACGACCAACGGCGTAACACTCAACAAGTTACCGCCGTTCTTTTATAGTATCACTCCCGACCTTCCGCCAATAGGCATTATAAGGTCGCAACAATGCCCATCGTAAGCTCCTTATACTGCCCATCCTAACAACCTTACAATGGGCATTGTTACATTATTCCCCTAAAACACCTTCCTTATTTGCATTTCCGTAAACATATATCTACTTTTGCGAAAAAGTAAATATGGAACTTTATACCCGAATCCTGTTGCCGAAAGCACGATTCTCTTTCTCGTATGAGGACCGGGTCGTGATGATGGCTCCTGCTTCGCCGAGAATATCGGGCGGAAACTGGAAGAGAATAAATTCTCCGTAGATATAAACCCATTCGGTACTCTGTATAACCCGGCTTCCGTAGCGGAAGGATTGCGGATGCTGCTACGCCCGGAGTATTTCACTCCCGGCGATTTATTCCAGCATGAGGCATATACCATAGTTTTACCCATCATAGCCGTTTCTCCGCTCCCTCGGAAGAAGAATGCCTAGGCCATATAAACAGCCGCTTATCCGAATCCTCCGATTTCCTGCGAAAAGCGACCCGGTTGGTAATCACGTTGGGAACCGCTTTCGTCTACCGCCTCAAGAGCGACGGGCGAATCGTGTCGAATTGCCATAAGCTACCGGAAAAGATGTTCGATCGGCAACGATTATCCACGCAAGAGATCGTCGAGGACTGGAAACCTCTGTTACTAGCTTTGGGAACAAAACCCCGCCTTGAAAATCTTATTTACCGTAAGTCCAATCCGCCACTGGAAAGACGGGGCGCACGAGAACCAACTCAGCAAAGCCACCCTATTGCTAGCCACGGACGCTTACAGAAAGATTATCCCGGCCGAATCGCCTACTTCCCCGCTTATGAGATCCTTATGGACGAGCTCCGGGATTATCGTTTCTATGCGGACGATATGCTCCATCCCTCCCCATTGGCCATTGATTATATTTGGCAACGTTTTTATCGAAAATTTCTTATCCACAGACACTTCGGCAATCCTTAAAGAATGGGGTGATATTCAAAAAGCTATTAACCATAAGCCCTTTCAACCGGATAGCGAGGCCTATAAGCGGTTTATCCTTCAAACTTTGTTAAAGATGGAACGAATTAGCGAGAAAATTCCTTCCTTTGATATCAGAAAAGAGATCGAAATAGTAAAGTCTAAACTAAAATAAAAGAATGGAATACGCAATTAAAGAAATAGCAAGAGTTATCGGTGCTAAAACAAACCAATTGCTTGACGATACGGTCAGTTTATTGTTGACTGACAGCCGTCGTCTCTCCTTCCCGGAAAAAAGCCTCTTCTTCGCCTTGAAAACCAAGACGAACGACGGACATAGATATATACAGGAACTCTATAAACTTCGTGTTCGCAACTTCGTGGTAAGCGATATGCTACCGGAGTTCGAGAGCATGAAGGACGCAAACTTCCTGATCGTAAAAGATACGTTACGAGCTTTACAAAAACTGGCGACTCACCACAGGAAGCAATTCAACATCCCCGTGATCGGCATCACCGGTAGCAACGGAAAGACGATCGTAAAGGAATTCCTCTATCAACTGTTGCATAACGAGTTCAACATCGTACGTTCGCCTCGGAGCTACAACTCCCAGTTGGGGGTTCCTCTCTCGGTATGGCAGATGAGCGAGAAAAATACACTGGGCATCTTCGAGGCCGGTATCTCACAACCGGACGAGATGGAACGCCTGCAACCCATTATCGCCCCCACGATCGGTATCATCACGAATATCGGGGAGGCTCATCAAGAGAATTTCCTCTCCTCCAATCAGAAATGTATGGAGAAGCTGACGCTTTTCAATGATTGCGAAGCCATTATTTATGATGGGGATGATTTATTTATCGCCAATTGTATCGAATCGGCTTGCCTTTCTCATAAAGCGATCGCATGGAGCCGTACGGACTCCGAGGCTCCTTTGTTTATCGAGTCTATCGATAAGAAAGAGTTTGAGACGATCATTCACTGTACTTTACTGGGCTTCAACCGGGTCGTTACCATTCCGTTCACGGACGACGCTTCTATCGAGAACGTGATCCATTGTATGGCGGTTATGCTTTACCTAAAACCCACCAGCGTAAACGACGTAACAAAATTCTTGCATCTTGAGCCGGTGGCTATGCGATTGGACGTAAAGCAAGGTATCAACAATTGCCTGTTGATAAATGATACCTATAACTCGGATATCAACTCCTTGGATATCGCGCTCGATTTCCAACAAAGCCGCCGGGTAGGCAAGCAATTAAAGAGCACTTTAATCCTCTCCGATATCCTTCAATCGGGCACCTTGCCGAAATCTCTATATAAGAAGGTCGCCGATTTGGTTCGCCGTAAGAAGATAGATCGTATCATCGGTATCGGCCGCGACTTAAAGGAATATGCTTCCGTCTTCGAGATCGAGAAGGAGTTTTACACGACCACCGAGGAATTTATCAAGTCTCCTTCCTTCAAGAAATTCAAGATGAGTTGATCTTGATTAAAGGTTCCCGCCATTTCCATTTCGAGCAGATCTCCGAGTTGTTGGAGAAGAAGTGCATGAGACGATCCTAGAGGTAAATCTGGACGCGATCGTACACAACTTCAATCAGTATCGTTCCAAGCTAAAGCCGGAGACTAAGATGGTTTGTATGGTAAAAGCTTTTGGTTATGGAGCCGGCTCTTACGAGTTGGCGAAGACCCTTCAAGAACATCGTTGCGACTATCTGGCCGTGGCGGTAGCCGACGAGGGAGCCGAATTGCGTAAAGAAGGCATCTCGATCCCCATTATCGTCATGAATCCGGAATTCAGCAGTTTCAATGTCTTGTTCGAGAACCATCTGGAACCGGAAGTCTATAGCTTCCGCCTATTGGATGCCATGATCCGGGAGACCGAGCGCAGAGGGATCACCTCTTACCCTATCCATATCAAGATCGATACCGGCATGCATCGCCTAGGGTTTCAACCGGAGGATGTCCCGGCGATCTGTGAACGCTTGAGAGCGCAATCCGGGGTTATCGCCCGTTCGGTCTTCTCTCATTTAGCCGGAAGCGACTCGTACGTCTTCGATGATTTTACCCATCAACAATTGGATAAATTCACCAAAGCCGCAGGGGAACTAGAAAGCGGGTTAGAGTATAAGGTAATCAAACATATCCTAAACTCCGCGGGAATCGAGCGTTTCGCCGCTTATCAAATGGATATGGTACGTTTAGGTATCGGTTTATATGGAGTAAGCGCATCCGGACAAAAAGGCTTACGGAATGTCAGCACCTTGAAGACAACGATCTTACAAATACAAAACGTACCCGCAGGGGATTCGATCGGTTATAGCCGTATGAGTTATGTGAAACGTGATTCCCGGATCGCTATCATCCCGATCGGATACGCCGACGGACTGGATCGCCACTTCAGCAACGGAGGTGGGGAGGTCTTGATCAATGGACAACGCTGTCCGATTATCGGCAACATCTGCATGGACGCTGCATGATCGATGTCACCGACATCCATGCGCAAGAAGGCGACGCCGTAATTATTTTCGGCGACGAACTACCGGTGAGCGAACTTTCGGATAAACTGAAAACAATCCCTTATGAGATATTAACCTCTATCTCGCCTCGGGTAAAGAGGGTTTATTTCCGGGAATAAGAAGTAACCGCCAACAAAGAATGGCTCTACCTTGTTTTAATATCAAGCACATATTCAAATGTCAGGCTATGATATTCATTTGCGTATGTTGCACATTTTGTGTATGTTTGTGCCGTAATTAATAAACAAGAGGTATGAGTCATAATTTATTGAAAGGCAAGAGAGGCATTATCTTCGGTGCGCTGAACGATATGTCTATCGCCTGGAAAGTGGCAGAAAGAGCCGTAGAGGAAGGTGCGACTATCACGTTAAGCAATACGCCTATCGCTGTTCGTATGGGTCAGGTAGATGCTTTGGCGGAGAAGTTGAATGCGCAGGTAATCCCGGCGGACGCAACCAGCGTAGAGGATCTGGAGACCGTATTCGCGAAGTCAGTGGAAATATTAGGTGGTAAAATAGATTTCGTTTTACATTCTATCGGTATGAGCCCGAACGTACGCAAGAAACGTACGTACGATGATCTGGACTATGGAATGCTGGAAAAGACGTTGGATATCTCCGCTATTTCTTTCCACAAGATGCTACAGGTAGCAAAGAAACAAGACGCTATCGCCGAGAATGGTTCCGTGGTGGCATTAAGTTACGTGGCCGCCCAGCGCACGTTCTTCGGATACAACGATATGGCGGACGCTAAGAGCCTGTTGGAATCTATCGCCCGTAGTTTCGGTTACATCTATGGCCGTGAGAAAGGCGTACGTGTGAACACGATCTCCCAATCCCCGACAATGACAACCGCGGGTAGCGGCGTGAAGGGAATGGAACACTTGATGGACTTTTCTAACAAGATGAGTCCACTGGGTAACGCCAACGCCGACGAGTGCGCGGACTATTGCGTAATGATGTTCTCCGACTTTACCCGCAAGGTAACGATGCAGAACCTATACCACGACGGTGGTTTCTCAAGCATGGGTATGAGCCTCCGGGCCATGAACCAATATAGTAAAGGATTAGAGGAATATACAGACGAGAACGGACACATTATCTACGGCTAATATGTTAGTGAGAATCTATCCGGAGAATCCGAATCAAAAAGAAATAGACAAGGTCGTCAAAGTCCTGCAGGACGGCGGCCTTGTCGTTTATCCTACCGACACGGTATACGCCATCGGTTGCGATGCGCTGAACGTACGTGCGGTAGAGAAAATATGTCAGATGAAAGGGGTTAATCCACAGAAAAGCAACCTGTCTATCATCTGCTACGACCTGTCTAATCTTAGTGAATACGCCAAGGTAAGCAACGCCGCTTTCAAGCTGATGAAGAAACATCTGCCCGGTCCTTTCACCTTTATCTTACCCACCAGCAGCCGAGCCTTCCAAAAGATTTACAAGAACCGGAAAGAAGTCGGAATCCGTGTACCGGACAATAACATCACCCGTACATTGGTACAATCCTTGGGAAATCCAATCCTAACCATGTCCATCCGTGACAAGGATGAGGTGATCGAATATACGACAGATCCGGAATTGATACACGAGAAATACGAGCATCAAGTGGATATCGTAATCGACGGCGGTTTCGGAGGATTGGAAGCCTCTACGGTTATAGATTGCACGACGGATAATTTCGAGATCGTACGTCAAGGCAAAGGAGAATTGTAGCTATCCACCACGATTTGTATTCGCTCTTCCGGCAGATTAGCGGGAAACTCCAAGCTTATTTCTTGTTGGTCACCCGGCATTAGCGTAATATAGTTATCCGAATAATGTACCGGTAAGATTCGTTTGCCTGTCTCCTTATCAAAGACCTTGATACGGTTGAAGAACGAGATCTGCGAATCAGCGCTCAGACGGACTGTACCTACGAAATTCGATCCTTCCTTCTTGATCTCGGTCTTGATTCCCGGTCTTGACTTCGGAAGTTGAGATAAGCTGGTGTAGTCTTTCGGCTCGGTTGTCAGCCAATAAATATTGGGGACATCCGCATTCAAGGCCAGCCGTAAGAAATAAGCGCCTTTGATCCCTTCCGGAACGGGGATATCCAATAATTCCTGTACCGTATTCGCCTTGGCGCTCGCTCTCGTCTCTTTCTCCCAAAGCAGTTTGCCTTCCAGATTATAGATACGGGCTACAATCGATAAATCCGTATAATCTTTCAGGGTCGTATTCAACAATCCCGCCTTACGGGTTACCGGGTTATAATAGGCATGTAAGGCTCACAGCCTTTCCGGGTTCCGTACAAGGAAGCATTTACATCGAGAGACCAATCATACATTTGCCCCCGCAAGGATGTCCATGGATTCTGGGTTTTCCAGATCAAGATACCCGTATACCAATCCCACATATGAGAGGCCCAGCCTTCCATAAAACTACGATATTGGTCATAGTTCACGACTTGGGCATACTTACAATAAGTCTCGATATCCTTCACCTCCCCATAACGCTCCAGATGATCGCCATAGCCCAGATCCTTATGATACCGCCACGTATAATTACGGGTCAAACCTTTCCTTGGGAAACCGGCCAAATCCTGTTCCGTCATCATCTCCCGCATACTCTCGACCTCCGGGGAACCAACCGATCCGGCTTCCGGATTAAACGGATGCGAACGGAAGCTAAAGAACCATTCCGGCTCTTGTATACCGTAAGGACCATCCCCATTATCCCCCAAAAAATTCCGGGTAAACAACGTATCTGTCGAGAAACTCACGAAAAGACGCTCCGGATCTAACCGGGGGAAAACCTCCTTTCTCAAACATTGATCGATATCTTTAGCTAAAGGCCATTCATTCGCCCCACACCAGAAACAAAGACTCGGATGGTTACGGATCATTTTCACTTGATCTTCCACGGAGGGCGATAAATAAATCATGATTATCGGGATATTCCCAACGACGCTCTCGGGAATCCATCTTGGTCGGGTCCTCCCAAGCGCCATTGCAATCACCACTGCCCCACAGATCTTGAAAGACTAAGATACCGAACTCATCACAGGCGTTATAGAATTCCGGCCGTTCCACCAACGCACCTCCCCATACACGGATCATACGCAGATTCATTTCCGCATGGAAACGTACCTCATCCCGATAACGTTCCGGAGAGAGACGAAGCAACCAATCGGAATTAATATAGTTACCACCCGTGACATATATTTTCTGTCCGTTCACGAAGAAACGGCGTCCCCCGTTATCCGGGCATTTATCGGAAGTAATCTCCCGGATACCATAACGCAACCGTTCCCGGTCACTCACTTGATTCCCGATCTCAAAAGAGAGGTTCATATCATATAAAGGCTGCTCGCCGATACCGTTAGGCCACCATAAACGAGGATTCTTTACCGCTAAAGGATTCAAGGATACCGTTTTCTTCTCGAATGGCGATAAAGTAACCGGCTGGGTTAAGCGGGTTCCGTTCGTCTCACAAACCAATAGCCCCTTTAAGGAAGTGCTCCCGGTATTCTCTAGCTCGACAGAGGTATTCACAAAAGCCTCCTTTTGAGTTTTCGTTTCCGGATCACGTACGCCGGGTACCTTGGTCACGACATAAGGAGAGGAGAGGCATACCGGCCCGGTTGTCGTAATAGATACCTCATCCCAAATACCCGTATTCCGGTCTCGTACAGGTTGTATCCAGTCCCAACCCGGCGTATATTGCATCGTATTATTCCGGGCGATCTGCCCATCACCCCCTTGTCCGCCATTTGGATTTCCGACATGTGTAGGTGGATAAACCAATACCGCTAATACATTCGGGGCATCCGTACGAAGATAAGGAGTTATATTAAACGTCTTCCTCAAGAACATACCCTCATGGGTATTCCGGTTGATCCGCTTACCATTTAAAAAGATTTCCGCCTTATAATTGATTCCCCGGAAATTCAACCAGACATTACGCCCCTCTGGTAAAGCATCGATAGTAAACTGACGGGTAAACCAATACGTATAGAAATCATTGCCGACTTCATGTATATCGGGAATCAAATTGTTATTCAACCCAAACTCAGGGGCCGGATACAAACCATTCTCCAAAAGCGTTGTCAACACCGTACCCGGTACACGAGCCGGTAACCATCCTGTTTTATCCAAAGGCACCGCGCTCAACCGGTTCCCATCCATTTTCACCTCATTCGCTTTCCGGGCATACCAATCTGAGTGAATCAAGTTTTCTCTCCCGGTTCCGGGATCACCAACAAGGCTTGCCCCTCCCGCGGATACGGGCTTTGACCAGCAAGCCAGGCAAAGCCAACAAAATAATAAAATACATCTGTTCATCATATAATCTTAGATTTATCCTTCTAAAGTAGTACAAAATTCAGAAGGGCCTCTTCGCAAACTCGAAGAAGCCCTTTCATTACATATTATTTAACAATAAGACCTATTAATGCCGATTAGAAATTACCTACACCAGCTTTGTCCCACCATACATGAGTACCACCTTTATCACCAGAGATCGAACCCGTATTCTCTTGATTCAGCAGCTCGATGCCTTTCTGTAATTCCGCATTATTGGTGTTAATTTCCGTATCTGAGTAGATCAAGCGACGAACTTGTTCGTTAGTATTGATATCACCGTTACTCAAGTTTACACGATTCGGGAATAATTTAGGATAGCCTGTACGACGGTATTCAGCCCAAGCCTCACAAGACAATGGGAAGTTAGCGATCCATTTCTGAGTAATGATACGTTGCAACTTCTCCTCCTTACTAGCACCTTCGTCCCATTTAACACCTAGTGTATTCATCGCCTTTATACTATTTTCCGCCTTAACCGGGTCAACAAAGTCAATCTGTCCACTGGTTCCATTGAGATAAGCGTCTATTTCCGCATCTGAGATAGAAGTTACACCTGCAATACTGCCCTTATAAGCCAATTCGTTCTTGATAGAAATACGAATGCCCTCCTATATAGATCTTTAGCGCTACCTCCCATGCTCCAGCCACGTAAAGCACCTTCAGCACGTAAAAAATAACCCTCAGCAACTTTCATGACAGGGAAAGCGGTCGTATAAGTGCAAATCACTTTAGAGAAATTACCCCATTGATTTGGCTTAGAAGGTAAGTTACATCCGCCGCGAACACCAAGATACTTTGTCCCCTCCTCAATTGTCGAGCCATCTTCACAAGTAACAGCCGCTTGATTCTTGGTCACATACAAAGGTAAACGAGGATCTTTGAAACCTTCCAACATCGTGATTAAGCTAGCATTCATTCCACAATCACCCCACTCAAACATACGAGTCAACTCATTGCTCAAACCTTGGTTGATCAAGATATCACGATCAGCGGAAGTCAATACGCCTCCTTGAACGGCTTCCTCCGCTTTTTGCTTCGCCAATGTAGGGTTCACCTTTACGATACGCATAGCCAAACGTAGTTTCAATTGATTAGCGACCTTCTTCCACAAAGCGATATCACCATTACACCAATAGTCAAATGCTTGCATATCCGCAACAGATGCAGTTCCCTTAAATCCAGCGATCGCTTCATCCACCAAAGTAAACAAAGCATTGTAGACACTTTCCTGAGTATCATAAGAGAAAGAAGCTCCACCCGTAGGATCTTCGATAACAGAACTATAGGCCACTGGGCCATAGGCATCCGTCAACATCTGGATCGCATAAGCTTGTACGACACGCATCATCGCTCCATAATCACTTAAGCCTTGCTCATCACAAGAAGCAATCAGACGACGGGTATTGTTGAAAATATGAAGATATACATTCTCATACATACCACCACAGAAACCACGGTTCAACGCATAATCAACATTACCGGAACCATTAAAGTTATGTGGAGTCATGAAGTAGCCGCTAAACAAATCAATATTTAGGTTGAAGCAATATTGGAACAAGTTCTGCTGCGGAGCATAGACATAAGAGAATGGCTCCTTAAATTGGGCAGAGAACGGAAGTTCATCTGGATCAACCTCATAGGGATCAGTATTTAAATTTTCAAAATTATCTGTACAGCCCATGGTCATAACACCGGTAGATACTACCAAAGCCGATACAGCGGCATATTTTAAAATTCTATTTAGTTTCATAAGATATACTCAAGATTTAGAAATTAAGTTTTAAATTCAAACCAAAGCTACGAGATGTTGGCAACGCAAACATATCCACACCTTGCCAGCCATTGCCTGTACCAGCCGCTACATCCGGATCCATAGGAGCATCTTTATAGAAGAAGAACAAATTACGTCCAATGATAGAAGCCGTCAAATTCTTATTCGCTCCAAATAAGTTACGGAACGTATAACCAAATGACAACTCACGCAAACGAACATTAGTCGCATTGTAAACATACTGAGAAGTCAAGATATTAGAGTTATAACTTGTACCTCCAGTCGTCGTGTAATATGCTTTAGGATCAAATGAAACACCATCAATCACAACTTCACCTGCATCACGAGCGGCACCCGAACGCTCTGATACGCCCCAACCATCCAAGGTAGCTTCCGTCATTGACAAGACCTTACCACCGACCTTAGCATCAATCAAGAATGACAATGTAAAATCTTTGTAATGGAACGTGTTAGTCCAACCCATGTTTACTTTTGCGTTCATATCACCGACATATACCAAATCCTTATTATCCGTACCTCCCAACTCAGGAGCGCCAGATTCAGTTTTCACCGGCTTACCATTATCGTCTCTCTTGAAATCACGAACATATAAGTCACCAAAATGACCACCTTCAGTCAAAATCACTTCGCACCTGTACAATAGCTAGCTAATGTCCAATCTTTCAACTCATTCGATAATTCAATGATTTTATTATTATTGTAAGAGAAATTGAAATTCGTACTCCAGCTGAAATTGTCCGTAAACTGATTATACCAACCTAAGCTAACCTCAAAACCTTGGTTTTCTACGTTACCGGCATTGATATAACGGTTCTTCAAACCAGTTTCCCAAGGAGCGGTAATATTAAAATATTGATTCTTCGTATTGGTCTTATAATACGTCAAGTTTACATTGAAACGATTCTGGAAGAAAGTTCCATCAAAACCAACCTCTAAAGAGTTCGTCTTCTCTGGCTTCAACGTTCTAAAAGCAGCTTCTTCTGGCGGGTCGATAGATCCTTGGTCACCAATCGTATAACGTTTATTGGAAGCATAGATAGGCACATCGTTACCCACGATAGAATAAGAAGCACGCAATTTAAATAGGTCTACATTCTTTCCAAAAGTCCAAGAATTTATCCAATAGAGCACTTACACCAACAGACGGGTAGAAAAAGGATACACCATCCGTAAACGCCAATGAAGAAGACCAGTCGTTACGAGCGCTGACATCCAAGAACAAACCTTCCTTATATCCAAACTGAGCAGTAGCGAACACAGAGTTCAAGCGTTTTTCTTTCAGAGTCTCTGTGGTTTGCATCGTATAATAGTTCTTCGGGGAGAAGATGTTCGGATAATAAGCACCCGGGGTTATCACACCGTTATTTACTTTAAACTCCTTATCACCCCAACCGATCAATTCGATGCTAGATGCGCTTGTCTTCGTAAAGCTACCACCAGCAGTAACGGACAATGAATAAGTCTCATCCCAAGTTTTATTATAACTTGCTAACGCATCGGCATATGTTTGCTCACTGAAAGTCCGGGTATCTTTCATGGTACCCAATAAATTTCGTCCCGCGGTACTAGACGCATATTCGTTCAAGATCCATTTTTCATCACCACGTTCATAACGCAAACGCCCCGTAACAGAAAGACCTTCCATGATATCATATTTAACACTACCACCAAATTCATAACGGTTACGTCCGTGATAGGAGTCTGACGATTCAACATCCAGTAAGGATTGGAGAATTGCTCTTGTTTCGTATTCGTCCAGTTATGAACATTCACGTTACGAACCCCGTCATATACTTCATAGTTACTCTTGTAGTAATCCCAATCCTCACCTCTCGGGAACAGGTAGGCACCTG
>ENA-OQEB01000441-OQEB01000441.1-human-gut-metagenome-genome-assembly--contig:-NODE-441-length-17415-cov-1.551249_pt1 | contig 17415 bp, 24 predicted proteins | sample MGYA00242787_ERZ504619 | MGnify/ENA primary metagenome ERZ504619 (study PRJEB26092, sample SAMD00036317) | human gut metagenome | host: Homo sapiens | study: EMG produced TPA metagenomics assembly of... | reverse complement strand
TTGCAAAACAGTCGTCATCCGGATTGATTAAACTACGGAATGGTTCACACGAATCCGCTTCGGTAATTAATTCCGGATAGCTTGTATCTCCCCAATTCAGACGGCAACGTTCCAGCAACCACATTCCACAAATATTCTTCAAAAGGCGAATTGTGCCTTCTACGCCACCTTCATTCGTAAAATTCAAGGATTCTGTTTCAGCAGTAATGACTGGAGCATCCGTCTCCACTCCCATCAGAGACCAAGTACCACTACTTAGATAAGCAAAATTACGGTCCATGGCAGGTACGGCAGCAACAGCAGAAGCCGTATCATGCCCGGCAACAGCTATCACGGGGACAGCGCCAAGTCCGGTTATTTGTTGTACTTCCTCCGTCAAGCCCCCTATTTTTTCACCAGGATAGACAAAACGCCCGAAATGAGCTTGTGTCAGTCCAATCTCCTGCAGCAAGGCATCCTCCAGCCTGCGGGTATTGGCATTTACCAACTGTGCCGTACTGGCAATAGTATACTCCGTTACCATCTGACCGGTCAACATATAGCTCAAAGCATCAGCATAAACAGCAATTTATCTGCAGCTGCCAATGCACTGTCATGATTACGGCGTAATGTATCAAGTTGGAACAAGGAGTTGAAATTCATCACCTGAATCCCCGTCCATCCATACACATGGCTACGAGGTATAACGTGTGAAGAACGCTTCCGGAGCACCCACCGTATGAGGGTCACGATAGGAATACGGCTGGCGAAGAAATCCCCCATCCTTACCTACACAGACAAAATCTACTCCCCAAGTGTCGATACCGATGGAAGTTATTTCTACACCTTTACGGGCGGCAATCCTCAGCCTTCAATAATACTGACGGTAAAGTTCATAAATATCCCAGTAAAAATGTCTGCCAACTTCAATCAGATGATTTGGGAAACGGTTTACTTCTTCCATTTCCAAACCATTCGAAGTAAAAGTTCCCAGAATTGTGCGACCACTGGTAGCCCCCAAGTCGACCGCAAAAAAGCATTGTTTCATGGTAATTAGTTTTAGTTGCTATTCAACGATACAAAAATAGGAGATTATCCCCCTACTTTTTGTACAGTTTTTGATTGAAAGGGTGTCAGATTTGGCAATTGCATATCTATTCTATATTATATCAACATTTATCAAATGCATACAGAAACAATCCCCAATAACGTGAAAGAACAGATAAACAAGGCTGCTACAAAGAGAACAAGAACAACATATATAATATACCTATGTATAAAAAGAATAAAAAAACTCTCCTTTTTGCATATTATTTCCAAAATAATCCCTAATTTTGCGCCACTCTTAGAATAATTATACAGAAAATGAAGAAAAAAGCCAATCGGTTAGACGCCATCAAGATGATTATCTCAAGCAAAGACGTCAGTTCTCAGGAAGAACTGTTGCAAGCTTTGAGCAAGGAAGGCTTTGAACTGACACAAGCCACCTTGTCACGCGACTTGAAACAGCTGAAGTAGCGAAAGCAGCGAACATGAACGGTAAATACGTATATGTGCTGCCCAACAACATCATGTATAAACGTTCGAACGACCAGAGTGCAAGTGAGATGTTGATGACAAGCGGATTCGTTTCACTTCAATTTTCGGGCAATATTGCGTCATCCGTACCCGGCCCGGATATGCCAGCAGCATGGCCTACGACATCGACAACCGGGAGTGTCCCGCCATTCTGGGTACCATTGCCGGAGATGACACCATCATGCTGGTGGTGCACGAAGCGGCGTCACATGACGAGGTACGCAGCTTCCTATCGCAAATCATCCCGAACATTAAATGATAGATAACAACAAAAAACAAGAAATTAAATAAGAAATGGATTCGAAACAAATTGATGTGATGGTGGCTGACGCCTCACATGAAGTTTACGTAGACAAGATTTTGGATACCATCCGGGAAGCTGCCAAGTACGCGGAACGGGCATCGCAGAACGCACACACGAATACGTAGCTACTAAGATGAAAGAAGGAAAGGCCATCATAGCCTTGTGTGGAGACGATTTTGCTGGTTTTACCTACATAGAGAGCTGGGGCAACAAGCAATATGTAGCGACCTCCGGTCTGATAGTACACCCTAAATACCGGGGGCTGGGGCTGGCAAAACGTATCAAGACCGCCTCTTTCCGCCTGGCACGCCTACGCTGGCCAAATGCCAAAGTTTTCAGTCTCACCAGTGGAGCAGCCGTCATGAAAATGAATACCGAACTGGGATATGTGCCCGTCACCTTCAACGAACTGACCGATGATGAATCTTTTTGGAAAGGTTGCGAAGGCTGTATCAACCATGATATATTGGTAGCCAAGAACCGTAAATTCTGCATCTGCACAGCAATGCTTTACGACCCGAAGCTGCACGAAGAAGATAAAATATAAAAATATAAGGATATGGAAAAGAAGAAAAAAGTGGTAGTCGCATTCAGCGGCGGTTTGGATACCTCATTCACGGTCATGTATCTTGCCAAAGAAAAAGGATACGAAGTATATGCAGCTTGTGCCAATACTGGCGGTTTCAGCCCCGAACAGTTGAAGACTAACGAGGAGAATGCCTACAAGCTGGGTGCCAAAGAATACGTCACCATTGACGTGACGCAAGAGTACTACGAAAAAAGCCTAAGATACATGGTATTCGGAAACGTACTGCGTAACGGTACCTACCCATCTCCGTAAGTTCCGAACGTATCTTCCAGCACTGGCCATTGCACGCTATGCCAACGAAATCGGCGCCGATGCCATCGCTCATGGTTCTACGGGTGCGGGTAACGACCAGATTCGCTTCGACATGACTTTCCTCGTCATGGCTCCGGGCGTGGAAATCATTACGCTGACACGCGACATGGCACTGAGCCGTCAGGAAGAGATTGACTACCTGAACCAACACGGTTTTGCCGCCGACTTCACCAAACTGAAATACTCCTATAACGTGGGTCTGTGGGGCACCTCCATCTGTGGTGGTGAGATTCTGGATTCTGCACAAGGATTGCCCGAAAGCGCCTACCTGAAACACTGCACCAAAGAGGGCAGCGAGCAGTTGCGCCTCACTTTTGAGAAGGGGGAACTAAAAGCCGTGAACGACGAGACATTCGACGATCCCATCAAAGCCATCCAGAAAGTGGAAGAGATCGGTGCAGCATACGGCATCGGCCGCGACATGCACGTAGGCGACACGATTATCGGTATCAAAGGCCGTGTAGGCTTCGAAGCTGCCGCACCCATGCTGATTATCGGCGCACACAAGTTCCTGGAGAAATATACCTTGAGCAAATGGCAGCAATACTGGAAGGACCAGGTAGCCAACTGGTACGGCATGTTCCTGCACGAAAGCCAATATCTGGAACCGGTAATGCGCGACATCGAAGCCATGCTGGAATCCTCGCAACGCAACGTAAACGGTACGGCTATCCTCGAGCTTCACCCACTCTGCTTCTCTACCGTAGGTGTAGAAAGCAAGGACGACCTTGTGAAAAACAAGTTCGGCGAATACGGCGAAATGCAGAAAGGCTGGACGGCAGAAGATGCCAAGGGATTCATCAAAGTAACCTCCACGGCACTGCGTGCATATTATTCAAATCACAAAGACGAGAAAATCTAAATGACGGACAAGAAACGGAAACTGACACGTCCCCGAACCGGAAGAATACTTTCCGGTGTATGTGCAGGACTGGCAATTTTTTTCGGACTTGACGTATCTTTAGTACGCATCGTTTATACGTTCGCTACCGTCTTTACTGCTTTTGCAGGTGTAATTATATACATTATATTATTGATTATCATACCAGAAGAATCCAATAGATATTATAGAAATGATTAAAGTAGGAATCATCGGCGGAGCCGGATACACGGCAGGCGAACTGATACGTTTACTGCTCAACCATCCGGAAGCGGAAATCGTATTCATAAACAGTTCAAGCAACGCCGGCAACAAAATTACTGATGTACACGAAGGACTGTACGGTGAAACAGATTTGGTATTTACCGACCAGCTTCCGTTGGAAGAAATCGACGTGCTGTTTTTCTGTACGGCACATGGCGACACGAGAAAATTCCTCGAAAGCCACAACGTGCCCGAGGAGCTGAGAATCATCGACCTCTCCATGGACTACCGCATAGCCTCTCCTGACCACGACTTCATTTACGGCTTGCCGGAACTGAACCGCCGCGCCACCTGCAAGGCAAAGCATGTAGCCAATCCGGGCTGCTTTGCCACCTGCATACAATTGGGGCTGCTGCCGCTCGCCAAGCACCTGATGCTGAATGATGACATCATGGTGAATGCCATCACCGGAAGTACGGGTGCCGGAGTGAAACCGGGTGCCACGAGCCACTTCAGCTGGCGCAACAACAACATGAGTGTTTACAAAGCTTTCGAGCACCAGCACGTGCCCGAAATCAAGCAATCACTCCGCCAGCTGCAAAACAGTTTCGATGCAGAAATAGATTTTATCCCTACCGGGGTGACTTCCCGCGCGGTATCTTCACTACCATCGTAGTAAAGACCAAAGTGGCTCTGGAAGAAATCATCCGTATGTACGAAGAATACTACGCCAAAGATTCCTTTACATTTGTCGTGGAAAAGAACATTGACCTGAAACAAGTGGTGAATACCAATAAATGCCTCATCCACCTGGAGAAGCACGGTGACAAGCTGCTTATCATTTCCTGCATCGACAACCTCCTGAAAGGTGCCAGCGGACAAGCAGTCCACAACATGAATTTAATGTTTAACCTGGAAGAGACCGTAGGATTACGGTTGAAACCTTCTGCATTCTAAAAAAAATGAATTTATTCGACGTATACCCTCTCTTTGACATCAACATCGTCAAAGGAAAAGGCTGCCATGTATGGGACGAGAACGGTACCGAATACCTCGACCTCTACGGTGGCCATGCAGTCATCTCAATCGGACATGCACATCCACATTATGTAGAGATGGTGAGTAACCAAGTTGCTACGTTAGGATTCTACTCAAACTCAGTAATTAACAAGCTGCAACAGCAAGTGGCAGAACGCTTGGGAAAAGTCTGTGGCTATGACGACTACTCATTCTTCCTCATCAACAGCGGTGCCGAAGCCAATGAAAACGCCTTGAAACTCGCCTCTTTCTACAATGGCCGTACCCGTGTGATATCCTTCTCAAAAGCATTCCATGGACGTACCTCACTGGCGGTGGAAGTAACGAACAATCCTAAAATCATCGCTCCCATCAACAACTGCGGGCACGTCACCTACCTCCCGTTGAACGACATCGAAGCCATGAAGCCGAATTGTCCAAAGGAGATGTCTGCGCAGTGATTATCGAAGGCATACAAGGTGTAGGCGGCATCCAACTGCCGACAGACGAATTCATGCAGCTCTCCGCCAGACTTGTACGGAACACAACACGGTCTTGATTCTCGATGAAATCCAAAGCGGCTACGGACGCAGCGGCAAGTTCTTCGCCCATCAGTACAACGGCATCAAAGCCGACATCATCACCGTGGCAAAAGGCATCGGCAATGGTTTCCCGATGGCAGGCGTACTCATCAGCCAATGTTTACACCAGTATACGGGCAACTTGGAACCACTTTCGGTGGAAACCACCTGGCTTGCAGTGCCGCCCTTGCCGTGCTGGATGTGATAGAGCAGGAAAACCTGATAGAGAATGCAGCCCAAGTCGGCAACTTCCTGATAACGGAACTAAAGAAATTCCCTCAAATCAAGGACGTTCGCGGACGCGGACTCATGATAGGCTGGAATTTGAAGAACCCATCAAGGAACTGCGCCTAAGACTACTGAAAGAGCAGCATGTATTCACCGGTGTAAGCGGTACGAATGTACTTCGCCTGCTGCCGCCTCTGTGCCTCGGCATGGATGAAGCAAAGGAATTCTTGGAACGCTTCAAGAAAGTACTTTAATATTTGACACAAATAATCAGCCAGCAAAAGAAACGACCGAAAAGCAGAATACCTTTCTCTCTCGGTCGTTTTTTGTAGAAAATTTATCTACCTTTGCCAGCAAAACAACTCTTTTAACAACAAAAAGATATGAAAGCAGCAATTATCGGTGCAGGAAATATGGGGGGAGCCATTGCCCGAGGGCTGGCAAAAGGAACAATCATCCCTGCCGGTAACATCATTGTCTCCAACCCCACCCAGGGCAAGCTGGACAAGCTGAAGGCAGAATTCCCCGCATTGCAAGTGACCAATGACAACCAGGAAGCGGCAGCCGGTGCAGATATGATAATCTTTGCCGTGAAGCCATGGCTGATGGAGCCAGTGATAAAGGAACTGGAACTAAAAGGCACAGAGATTCTTATATCCGTTGCAGCCGGCATTCCTTTTGAAGAGCTGACACACTATGTAGCAGACAAAGAAATGACCATGTTCCGTCTTATTCCCAATACCGCCATCAGCGAGATGGAAAGCATGACACTCATCGCCAGCCGCAATGCCACCAAGGAGCAGGAGCAACTGATGCTGGACATTTTCAACCAGATGGGACTCGCCATGCTCATTCCCGAAGAAAAGATTGCGGCAACCACTGCCATGACTTCCTGCGGCATCGCTACGTGCTTAAGTATATCCAGGCAGCCATGCAGGCCGGCGTTGAAATGGGTATCTATCCCAAAGACGGCATGCGCATGGTGGCACAATCCGTGAAAGGGGCAGCCGAGCTGATTCTGAACAACGACACGCACCCCAGTGTTGAGATTGACAAGGTGTGTACCCCCGGAGGAATTACCATCAAGGGAATCAACGAGCTGGAACATGAAGGATTCACCTCCACTGTGATTAAAGCCATCAAAGCGAGTAAATGATATTTAATGTGCTAATGTAACGATGTCCCGATATGCCTATGAGCTACGGTATAATTAAACATTGTGCAGCCTATTGGCACATTGCCACACTTTAAGAACAACCCATTAAAAAAATATAATTATGGACGAACAAATCAGACAAATAGCCGAACGCCTGCGCGGACTGCGTGACGTATTGGAACTGACTGCCGACGATATCGCCCGCGACTGCGACATCTCTGCAGAAGAGTACCGTCTGGCCGAAACCGGAGAATTCGACATCTCGGTCAGCATGCTGCAGAAGATAGCACGGCACTACGGCATATCACTGGACGCACTGATGTTTGGGCAAGAGCCCAAAATGAGCTCCTACTTCCTGACACGTGCCGGAAAAGGAACCAGTATAGAACGTACCAAGCATATAAATACCAATCGCTGGCAGCCGGTTTCATCAACCGCACGGCAGACCCGTTCATCGTGACCGTAGAACCGAAACCGGACAGCGAGCCGATACATTACAACAGCCATACCGGTCAGGAGTTCAACCTCATACTGGAAGCCGTATGATGGTCAGCATCGACGGCAAAGACTTAATCTTAAACGAAGGAGACAGTCTATACTTCAACTCCAAACTGCCGCACGGCATGAAGGCGCTTGACGGAAAGACTGTAAAATTCCTGGCAGTAATCATGTAATAAAGTTATGGTAGAAAGATTTTTATCTCAAACATCCTTCACCTCACAGGAGGACTTCATCAAGAACTTGAAGATAAACGTACCGGAGAATTTCAACTTCGGCTACGACGTAGTGGATGCCTGGGCAGCCGAGCAGCCCGACAAACCCGCACTGTTGTGGACCAATGACCAGGGCGAATGCCGGCAGTTTACCTTTGCGACATGAAACGGTACACAGACATGACGGCTTCCTATTTCCAAAGCCTCGGCATCGGGCACGGAGACATGGTGATGCTGATACTGAAACGCCGTTATGAATTCTGGTTCAGCATTGTGGCACTGCACAAACTCGGTGCAGTGGTGATTCCCGCCACCCACCTGCTGACGAAGAAAGACATCGTATACCGCTGCAACGCCGCAGACATTAAAATGATAGTCTGTGCCGGCGAAAGCGTCATCACCGACCATATCACGGCAGCTATGCCAGAGTCTCCTTCTGTGAAACGCCTCGTAAGCGTCGGGCCGAAGCTCCCGAAGGATTCGAAGACTTCCACAAAGGTATCGAGCCGCCGCTCCTTTCGTGAAACCGGAACATCCGAACACGAACGATGACATCTCCCTGATGTACTTCACCAGCGGTACTACCGGAGAGCCCAAAATGGTGGCCCACGACTTCACCTATCCGTTGGGACATATCGTCACCGGCAGCTTCTGGCACAACCTGAAAGAGAGCAGCCTACACCTCACCATTGCCGACACCGGTTGGGGAAAAGCCGTGTGGGGCAAGCTCTACGGACAATGGATTGCCGGTGCCAACGTATTTGTATACGACCACGAGAAATTCACTCCCGCAGCCATACTGGAGAAGATACAGGATTATCACGTCACGTCGCTTTGTGCACCGCCCACCATCTTCCGGTTCCTCATTCACGAAGACCTTACGAAGTACGACCTATCCAGCCTGGAATACTGCACCATCGCCGGAGAAGCTTGAACCCCGCTGTATTCGAGACCTTCAAGAAACTGACGGGCATCAAGTTGATGGAGGGTTTCGGACAGACCGAAACGACCCTCACCGTCGCCACCATGCCCTGGATGGAACCGAAACCCGGCAGCATGGGATTGCCCAATCCGCAATACGACGTAGACTGATAGACAACGACGGCCGTTCTGTGGAAGCCGGTGAGCAGGGACAGATTGTAATCCGTACCGACAAAGGCAAACCGCTGGGATTGTTCAAGGAATACTACCGCGATGCCAACCGTACCCACGAGGCATGGAACAACGGCATTTACTACACGGGAGACGTAGCCTGGAAGGACGAAGACGGCTACCTCTGGTTCGTGGGCCGCGCCGACGACGTTATCAAAAGTAGCGGTTACCGCATCGGCCCGTTCGAAGTGGAAAGTGCATTGATGACCCACCCAGCCGTAGTGGAATGTGCCATTACCGGTGTGCCCGATGAAATCCGCGGCCCAAGTGGTAAAAGCTACGATTGTGTTGGCAAAAGAGTACAAGGCACGCGCCGAAGAAGAGCTTGTCAAGGAGTTGCAGAACCATGTGAAGAAAGTGACGGCTCCCTACAAATACCCGCGTGTCATCGAATTTGTTGATGAGCTCCCCAAAACCATCAGCGGGAAAATCCGCCGTGTGGAAATCCGGGAGAACGACCGGAAATAATACTCGCCACCCAGCATCTGAATCATAAGACAACATCCGGGTGAATGAATAAGGAGGGGATAAAACCGAAGTCGGCCATTCTATTGACGATTTCCGTTTTACCCCCTCTTTTTACAAATAGTTGTCTCATTGTGAATACCAAAAGGAGAAAAGAACTATATTTGCACGAAATTAAACTTCACTTGGAACATTTATAAACAAGAAAGACCGACACGGCATATGAAAAATAGAATGCAGATATGGAAAATACTGGCTTTCTTAGGAGCGGTACTTTTCTTGTCTGATACAATATACGCCCAACAATGGACATCCGATAGTCATTCGGAATACAAACGGGATACACTCCCTTTCTCACAGCGCTTCATCCACAGATTAGGCGTAGAAGGGCGTGCTGGCTATATTTTTCAGACCAACCCTTTTCTGGAGTACTCCAACCACCAATACAAGGCCATGAAAAATGCCTATGCCGGCCATCTGAAATACTCCTTCCAGCTCCGTCCCCACACCGTTGCCGACCAGGCTTATATAGGAGCCTATCAAGGGATTGGAGTCGGCTATTTCAACTTCGGCAATCCGGAAGAGCTGGGCAACCCGCTGGCGGTCTATCTGTTTCAAGGGGGACGCATCGCCCAATTCAGCCCCCGCATATCCTTGAACTATGAATGGAACTTCGGCGCATCGTTCGGCTGGAAACCCTACGATGAATATGACAACCCGGAGAACCAGATTATCGGCTCGAAAGTGAATGCCTATCTCAATGTGAACCTCTACTTAAAGTGGGCACTCTCCCCCAAGTTCGACTTGATGATAGGAGCTACCGGAAGCCACTTTTCCAACGGAAACACCCAATATCCCAACTCCGGTCTGAACACGGTGGACTGCAAAGTGGGACTGGTATATAACTTTAACCGCAGAGCGGATGAACTCGCCCAATCATGCAACGCCCTATTGTTCCTCCATTCCCCCGCCACGTCAGCTACGACTTGACTTTGTTCGGCTCCTGGCGAAAGAAAGCAGTGGCCCATGAGGGCAGTAGTGGCCAGGTACCCGCACCCGGCACTTACAACGTGTTCGGTTTCAGCTTTGCACCCATGTACAACTTCGGCTATAAATTCCGCGCCGGTGTGGCGTTGGACGGCGTATACGACCACAGTGCGAACATGAAAGAATCGTACGAGGAAGAGAACGGCTTCTATACTCCGCCCGCCAAGAAGCAGATGGCATTGGGCTTATCCGCCCGCGGAGAATTTGTCATGCCTTACTTCACGGTAGGTATCGGTCTGGGAGCCAATGTTCTGCACGGCGGCGGTGACATGAAGTCTTTCTATCAGATTCTTGCCCTGAAAATAGACGTAACACGCAATTCGTATCTCCATATAGGATATAACCTCCGGGAATTTCATGAGCCAATTATCTGATGTTGGGTATCGGCTATCGGTTCAATAACAAACGCCCCAAGCTGTTCTGAACAATAAAGAGGAGGCTATTTATATAGATTCTTTTATTTCATCTGCAAGCACATATTAGTAAGTGCCACGCGCATATCATCTACTATAGTATTATAGTTAGTTTGTTAGTTCACAGCGATGAACACTTTGTTCAAGTATAGAGAAACAGTTTGTTCCAATAAGGAAAAACAGTTTGTTTTCATATGATGAAACGAAATGTTTTGTTAAGGGAAACAAAGTGTTCGCCATAATGAAACAACTTGTTCTATTAAGGGAAACACTTTGTTCGCTATAGAGAAACGGTCTTTCATATCAAGAGCTTATAAAGAAAAAGCTCTGCAAATCAATGATTCACAGAGCTTAATCGAGTACTCGAAGCGGGACTTGAACCCGCACAGCCGCAATGGCCAAAGGATTTTAAGTCCTTCGTGTCTACCATTCCACCATTCGAGCATCCTAAAAAGGGAAAAGAGAGCGGAAAACGAGACTCGAACTCGCGACCCTAACCTTGGCAAGGTTATGCTCTACCAACTGAGCTATTTCCGCATTTGGAGAACGGGTGCAAAGATAAACAGTTTTCCCGTTTCTGCCAAATTTTTTTTATAAAAGTACAGTACTCGCAGCGGGACTTGAACCCGCAGAACCTTTTACCTGCCCAGCAACTCTTTCTTCTGCAGCTTGCATGGTCTCAAAATTGAAACCATCTACCACTTTCTGCATCAGGCAGAGACTTCATCGTTGCAAAGGTTTCCGATACTGCTTCATGGGTATGATGCACCTCTTTGCTGTGCGAGAAGTTTCCGGCTTCAATATCCAGTCCCACCTTCTTGTAGGCATCGCGGAAAGGCATCCCTTCACGTGCCAAGCGGTTGACTTCCTCCACACTGAAAATAAGCAGATACTTGTCATCATCAAGAATATGTTCGTTCACCTTGATTTCATTCATAATGTAAGTCGTCATCTGCAGACAGTCTTTCAGTTCCTGAAAAGCAGGCAGGAAGACCTCTTTGATAATCTGCAAGTCACGGAAATAGCCGGAAGGAAGATTGTTGGCTATCATCATAATCTGCTGGGGAAGGGATTGCAGTTTGTTGCACTTGGCACGCGTCAGTTCAAAGACGTCCGGGTTCTTCTTGTGAGGCATGATGCTGGAGCCGGTAGTGCAATCGTCCGGCAGCTTCACAAAACCGAAGTTCTGACTGTTGAACATACATGCGTCAAAAGCCAATTTCGATATGGTTCCGGCCACACTGGCAAGGGCGAAAGCTACATTACGCTCCATCTTGCCACGCCCCATCTGGGCATACACTACGTTGTAGTTGAGGGAATCAAATCCCAAAAGACGGGTAGTCATCGTACGGTTCAGCGGGAACGAGGAACCGTATCCCGCAGCAGAACCCAAAGGATTGCGGTTGCACATCTTGAAAGCTGCCTGAAGGAACATCATATCGTCCACCAGGCTCTCGGCGTATGCCCCAAACCAAAGTCCGAAAGAAGACGGCATGGCTATCTGCAAGTGTGTATAACCCGGCATCAGTACATCCTTGTAGCGTTCGCTCTGCATAACCAGCACATGGAACAATTGCTCCACAGCTTCCGCCACCTCCTTTATCTCTGCACGGGTAAAGAGCTTCAAATCGAGCAACACCTGGTCGTTGCGCGAACGTCCGCTGTGTATTTTCTTACCTATATCACCCAAGTTGCGCGTCAGCATAAGTTCCACTTGTGAGTGAACGTCTTCCACTCCCTCTTCTATCACAAATTCTCCACGCTCGGCCATCGCATAGATTTCCTTCAATTCGGCCAGCAATTGCCGCAGTTCTTCCTTCGTCAACAAGCCAATGCTTTCGAGCATCGTGATGTGCGCCATGGAACCCAGCACATCCGTGCTTTGCCAAATAAAGGTCCATTTCACGGTCACGGCCTACCGTGAAGCGTTCGATATCCTTATTTACCTGAACGGATTTTTCCCAAAGTTTCTGAGCCACGTTGTTTCTAATGATTAATGGTTAGTGATTAATATTGTATCATCGCCAACATATCTGCCATCTTCTCCAATCCTTCCTGCAAGGGTTTCTGCACCATGGTCTTCATAAACGGATTTATATCCATGCCGATGGTCAGTTTCATTTTACATTCGGTTTCGGTGACGGGTACAATCTGTATCCACAGATTGAAGGGCAGCGGTGAAGTGGTTGTTGCAAACTTGATACACTTGCAAGGTTCCTTCTCCACAATCTGCAACGTAATCTTTCCTACGGGAGCCACCTCTATCGTCATGCTCTCCGCATCAAAACTCAAGTTCTTCACTTTGTCTTCAGGCAAACGGTCTTTCACCTTCTCCAGATTGCTCAGGTCGGAAAGCTTTTCATAAACAGCTTCTTGTGAAGCCGGTACAACTTTCACTCCACTCTCAAATTTCGTCATAATCAATCGTATTCAAAAAGAAAAAAGAACTATCCGGACAGAATCTATCCGAATGGCTCTTTTATCCATATTAACATTTTTACAAATAAGTTCTTATTTACCAGATTCCCAATGTGCAGGTCTTTACGCCATTCATTCAGAGTCTCCACATCTTCTTCCTCGATATAGCCGTACGCAGTGCCACTTCCATCACAGCCTCGTAATTGGTCAGCGTCACCAAAGGCACTTGCATCCTTGAAGCCTTTTCGGCAACCGGGAAACCATAAGTATAGGCAGCCACCATACCGATGACCTCACATCCGTCACGGCGGATAGCTTCTACAGCCTTTAAACTGCTTCCACCCGTAGAAATCAAATCTTCCACGACTACCACCTTCATACCGGGACGAAGTTCACCTTCAATCAAATTCTCCAGTCCATGGTCTTTCGGAGTGGAGCGTACATATACAAACGGCAAGTTCAATGCATCGGCCACCAAGGCACTTGCGGGATAGCTCCCGTTGCCACACCGGCAATGGCATCCACCTGTCCGAAACGTTCCAAAATCAGACGCGTAATTTCAATCTTTACGAAATTACGGAGAGAAGGATAAGAAAGGGTTTTGCGGTTATCACAATAAACGGAGACTTCCATCCGGATGCCCAAGTGAACGGGTTAGCCGGTTGTAGTTTAATCGCTTTTATCTTCAGCAACTTCTCTGCAAACAATCTTTCTAAAGTTTTCATAGCAAAACTAATCTATATATGATAAAGTATGGCACAAAAATACGGAAACAGAATGAGAATAAAAAAGAGAAAGCCGATAATTTTCATTCGGAGTAGTCATTTTCCTCAGAAACCTCTATGCAACGACATATATCCTTCATTTCGAACCCCCTGCTCAAGGCAAAACGCACCAGTTTGCCATTCAACTCATACTCACTTTCGGCACGGACGCTTTTACGCTTTGCCGCCAGCAGTTTCTGCAAGACGGCGTGGTATTCCTCCTCATCAATCTCGTTCAAATAGGGCCAATAGACAGATGAAGATATCTTTTTCAACTGGAGCGCCTGCCCTATCTTCATCTTGCCCCATTTGGCAAAACGGTATTTGTCGTTGATGAAAGCACGGCAGAAGCGCTCTTCATCAATGTACTTCTCTTGTTCCAGACGGTTGATGATACGGTCTATGGCATCATAGGCAATGCCCCAGCGTTGCAGTTTCTCCGCAATCTCCGCCCGGCAATGCTCGGCAGTGGAGCAATATGCCGCCACTCTGTTCAAAGCTTCAGTTTCAGTTATTTCTATCATCGTTCTGCAATTACGTACCGGTCGTTGCCGGAAATATCTTTTCGGATACGGACATTCGTATAGCCTTGCTTGCGAAGCATCGAAGCGACAGCCTCTCCAAATGCCCGGTTGATTTCAAAATAGAGTCGGCCGCCGACCGTCAGCATGCTCCGTCCCAGTTCACCTATACGCCGATAGAAACGGAGCGGGTCGCTGTCTGGAACAAACAAAGCTCCCGAAGGTTCCCAGTTCAAGACATTTGGCTCCATGTCCTTCTTTTCTGTTTCCGTAACATAAGGCGGATTACTGACGATTACATCAAAGTACTCATCCTCAGCCGGTTGATACGTCAGGACATCACGCTGTACAAATTGTACGGAGGTCTGCAAAAGGCGGTTATTGTCGCCGGCTATGGCAAGAGCTTCTCCGGAAATGTCCCAAGCAGTTACTTCCGCTTCCGGCAACTCTTTAGACAAAGTGACGGCAATACACCCACTTCCAGTGCCAATGTCGAGAATACGGGAAGCCGGAGCGACTTCCTCCAGCATCCTCTCCACCAGTTCTTCCGTTTCGGGACGGGGAATAAGCACCCCCGGAGCACCCGAAAAGTACGTCCCAGGAAACGGGCAGTACCTGCACATACTGTATGGGCTCAAAATTGCACAGACGGAAAAGAATGCTTTCCAATTCCTTTTCATCCTTTGGAGATAAAATCATATCTTTGCCCAGGTAATAGTCAATATGACTCTGACCTAACATTTCACAGCAGACAATACGGGAAAGATTGGCTGCTCCCGGGGAGGATAGCACTCCTGCAAAGCACTGCGGATATGTGAAACGGTTACATTCATTCGGAGTCCGGTTTTATTCGGGCTGCAAAAGTAATCATTAATTTTGATTATTCAACCAAAAGACAAGCAAGGATATGAATTCAGAAGAAGAGAAATATATGCTGCGATGCATCCAACTGGCACAAAACGGACTTTGCAATACAGCACCCAACCCGATGGTGGGAGCGGTAATAGTATGTGACGGGAAATCATAGGCGAGGGATACCATGTGCGCTGTGGAGAAGCCCACGTCCGAGGTCAAACGCCATCCGTTCCGTGAAAGACACGTCCCTGCTGAAACGTTCCACCATCTATGTCAGCCTGGAACCGTGTTCGCACTATGGCAAAACTCCTCCTTGTGCAGACCTCATCATCGAGAAGCAGATTCCACGCATCGTCATCGGGTGCCGGGACCCTTTTTTCAAGGTTGCGGGCCGAGGCATACAGAAACTGAAGGATGCCGGACGTGAAGTTATTGTCGGAGTGCTGGAAACAGAATGTCGGCAGCTCATCCGCAGGTTCATCACTTTCCATACTTTGCGACGCCCCTACATCACCCTAAAATGGGCGGAATCTTCTGACAGATATATCGATTACTCCCGCACGGACGGTAAACCGGTTATCCTCTCCAGCCCGCTGACTTCGATGCTGGTACACAAGAAACGGGCAGAGCACAGTGCCATATTAGTAGGTACCCGTACGGCTGAACTGGACAATCCCGGCTGAATGTCCGCCATTGGTATGGTCGTTCACCGGTACGTATCGTGCTGGACCGGCAACAAAAGCTATCCCCCAGCCTTCACCTATTTGACGGTAGCGTGCCGACCCTCGTTTTTACAGAAATCCCGCACGCTCCGCTACCGAATGTAGAATATCTGCCAGTCAGCGACTACCGGCAGAATATACTCCCCGAAATCATGGAAATGCTGTATACACGCGGATTACAATCCCTTTTGGTAGAGGGTGGCAGCCAAACGCTCCAATCCTTCATTGATGCCGGATTGTGGGACGAAATCTTTGTGGAAGAAGCTCCGCACCTTCTTCATTCCGGCGTCAAAGCACCCGAAATCAGTGACGGATATCCATTTGCAACAGAGCATTCTTTCGGCAGGAGTTTTCGCCATTATACTGCCTCAAGAAACAGTCAATAGCCTCATTTCAGGGCTTTTTTATCGAGAAAAAGGGGGATATTATCTATAATTTTATATAAAACTTCCTCGTAAAGCTGTTTATAGAAAAAAATGTTCCTATTTTTGCAACTTGTAAATAAACACTAACTTTCAAAATGAGAATAAAGTTTCTATCAGTAATTGTGAGTTTTCTTATTGTGTCATTTGCTCTAAGTTCATGCCTTGACTCTGACGACAATTATGAATTCAGCTCCGATGCTACTATACATGCTTTTGGTATCGATACCATACATGGCAAACATTACAAATTTACAATTGACCAGCTCAATAGACTCATCTATAACAGAGATTCATTGCCCGTAGGTTCAGATACCATCATTGACCGTATTCTGATTGATACTATGACTGTTACCGGTTGGATAACTTCAGGCTCGCCTACCGACACGGTATTCGTCATGTCGGACTCCGTGGATTTGAGACCCGCCATGAACAACGATGCCGGCATGCTGTTCAAAGCACATGCCGCCGACGGTGTTACAGTCCGCGAATATAACTGAAAGTTAATGTACATCTGCAAGACCCGGACTCACTCGTCTGGACAGACATGCAGAAAAGAGGGAATGTATTCTCCAATACCATCAATTTAGGCCAGCAAAAAGCGGTTATACTGGGAGACGAGTTGTTTGTCTACACTTCCAACACTACCGCTTACAAGACATCGACTGCGCCCGATAAATACAACTGGAGTAAAGTCAATGTCAGCAACCTCCCCTCAGACGTAAAGCTGACATCTGCCGTAGAGTATAACAATGCACTCTACATGGTTACAAAAGCAAGAGAGTATTCAGCTCCACCAACGGCGGCGCCTGGACAGAAGTCACTACATTGGGAGACAATGTCATAGTCCTCATCAATGGTTTCTCCGACCGGCTCTCGGGTATTGTGGAAATCAATGGAAAGCAATATTTCAACATCTGTAAAGACGGAAAGAATTGGGAAACGGAAAACACGGCTGACAACCTTACCCTTGAGGAAGTCCCGGCAGGATTCCCTACCGAAAACATATCCACCACCCAGACCAACACCGGCAATGGTGTAGAGAAGGTGGTTCTGGCAGGAATGCCGCTGGCCAACGAACAAGAGACAATACCC
>ENA-OQEB01000440-OQEB01000440.1-human-gut-metagenome-genome-assembly--contig:-NODE-440-length-17432-cov-2.394337_pt1 | contig 17432 bp, 23 predicted proteins | sample MGYA00242787_ERZ504619 | MGnify/ENA primary metagenome ERZ504619 (study PRJEB26092, sample SAMD00036317) | human gut metagenome | host: Homo sapiens | study: EMG produced TPA metagenomics assembly of... | reverse complement strand
CATGCAGCAGGCCCCTCTTCTTACGGCATGACCGACACAATGGGAAGAATGCACTCGGACGCTCAGTTCGCAGGTTCATCTTCTGTTCCTGCTCATGTTGAAATGATGGGCCTTATCGGTATGGGTAACAACCCGATGGTTGGTGCTACCGTTGCAGTTGCAGTTGCAGTTGAAGAAGCAATGAAAGCATAATTTCAAATGATATAATTAAGGCACCTTCTTTTCGGAGGTGCCTTATATATTGGGAAATCGAGTGCCTTGAAAAACTTAAAGGTATATGATATGATTTACCAAAGGGGAGATTTTATGAGAAAATCATATTCAGATACGGCAGGAAGGCTTGGGCTTTTAAGCTGCTTTTTCAGCGTATTGACGATAATTCTGTACACAGCTCAGACAAGCTCGGGAATCGGAACATTGACAAAGCTTGTGTTTATTATAATAAGTGCTGTTCCCGTTGCTTTGACCCTGCTGCCGTTGGCTATTGGTATGATTAAGAAAAACAAGTTTTTGCTGTGTCTGTATTTTTCGTTAGACGGAATTTTACAGGTTTATAATTTCCTTAAACAGATCAACGCACGGGGCGGATTTGAAAAGCTCGGTAATTTAGAGCTGATACCGCTTTATCTGTCGAATTTTTTGTATGATGCTGCGCTGCTGTGCTTAGTCATTTTTGCGCTTAATGGCAAGGAAAGGGCGAAGCCTGCGACGGCGATAATGCTTTTGTGCGGCGTTGCAAAGCTTTCACAGCTTGCTTTGGTTGCGGCTTTTTCGTCGGCTTCAACAGCGTTTGTTTTGATGAAATGTATAAGCTGTGCTGCTTTGGCAATAAGCTATATTTTGATAGGCATAGGCATTAAATTGAAAAGTGAAAAGCCGATTTGGTGCAGCATTGCGCCGGCGGCGGTAAGTTCAATTCTTGAGGCGTTTGTAACATCAAAGGGAGCTGCTTGCGGCGTTACCTCAACGGTTTCGTTAATTCTTTTGAATGTGGGAATGGCAATGCTTATAATTTATATGCAAGGACAGCTCGGTTTGCCGCCAAAAACGAAAAAGACTGTATCCAAAAAACGCAAATAAACATTAAAAGGGCAGCTCAATTTGAGTTGCCCTTTTTATTATGATTTTTACGCTGTCGGGCTTGCTCGACTTCTGATAGCCCTTGCGATATTGCAGGGAAAGCATTATCGGTGTCGGCGGTCGGCTGAATTTCATAAGTGCCGTACTTGTTGAGCATTCCGTAAGTCGATTTCGGATTGCCCTGTATATTTGCCGTGCTCTCGCCAAGCCTTTTATGCGAAGTGCGTTTCTTTTTCATTTAATCACCCGTAATATTTTATCCCATGATGATTAAATTATGCGTTTTTGCTTATTTTTTGCCCTTTAACAGCGGTTTGATTTTTGAAAAATATGCGTTTCCGTCTGTTTCGCCGAATTTTTTTACAAGGGCGTTATGTATGCCCTCTTTTGTCTTACAGGTCATTGTAATTTTCGCTATCGTCTTTGAAATGGTGCGGTCGCCGATTATTTCAAGAACGCTGTTTTCGATTTTTTCGATTTCCTCTAAATTGTTACCCTCGCAAATCGCACGAATTTGCTTTACGGAGTAACCACGGTTGCACCAATATTGGCAAACAAACGAAAAGCCCTGATCCTTTGAAACGATATAATAAGTAGTTTCCTTATCGTTATACTTGCCCATCAAATATCCGATATAAGTGTCAAGCTGAGCGTCGAGAGCGTCATGGAAAATCTTATCCGTGCCGGTGATTTTCACATTTGCTTCCTTGAAAACGGTTTTTGCTGCGGACTTTTGGATTTTCTCAACTGCCTTGATGTCGATTTTCGGTGCGTTTGTGCTGAAAAACACAACGACAACGTCGTATCCAAAAGCCTTTCGATACCGTTTAAGCCTGCAACGGATGTGTTTTCATAGTCAATAACATAAATGCTCATTTTGCCACCTCAATAAAATCACTTGTGATATTTACCGCCCGAGGAAATTTGAAACGCCCTGTATATCTGCTCTAAAAGCATTATACGAGCCATCTGGTGCGGAAATGTCATCTGCGACATCGAAAACTTGAAATCGGACGTATTTTTAATTTCATCACTCAAGCCGAAAGAGCTTCCGATTATAAAAACAATATTGCTTTTGCCGTTTACCGCTATTTCAGACAATTTTTGACTAAAAGCCTCGCTCGACGATTGCTTGCCCTCAATACACATTGAAAACACATATGAATTTGACGGGATTTTAGCCTTTATTTGCTGTGCCTCGGCGGTAAGAGCGTTTTTTATTTCGTTTTCAGACGGATTGTCCGATAACATTTTCGGAGACAGCTCAACGATGTTCAGCTTGCAATACGCAGAAAGCCGCTTTTGGTATTCTTCCGAAAACTCACGCATATATTTTTCTTTGAGCTTGCCCAAAGCTATGATTGTTATGCCAATCATAACATCACCGCCTTTGAGTCCCAAACAGGCTTTGCGATTTTGAGGATATAATCGCTGTCCTCCTTTGCGCCTGCGCAGGTAAGAGAAGCATAGGTGGTCTGATATGCAAGCTCGGGGAAATTGTTTTCCTTGCTCAAATGCCCCAAAACGAGCCTTGTCGTACCGCCTTCAAGGAGCTTAACCGCTTCGTCGGCGCAAGAGTCGTTAGACAGATGCCCCTTTTCGCCGAGTATTCTCTTTTTAAGCTGATACGGATATTTTGTGCTGTTTTCAAGCATATGTATATCGTGATTTGACTCAAGCAAAACAAGGTCGGAGCCTGAAATTGCATTGTGCACGGTGCTTGTCATAATGCCGAGGTCGGTTGCGACGGAAATTTTTCGCCCGTCGGGCGTTTCGACGGTGTATCCACAGCTTTCAACTGCGTCGTGAGAGGTGCGGAACGGCTTTACAAATATACCGTTTGCATCATAGCCGTTTTCGTCAATCGGCAAGGTATCGATATTTTTGCCTTGAAATGTATTTTCTTCAAGAAATTCCAAGGTCTTTTCAAGTGCAAGGACTTTGACTTTGTGCTTTGCCGCAAAAACCTTTAATCCGCCGATATGGTCGGAATGCTCGTGCGTTACAAAGATTGCACTTATGCTGTCGGGGTCAACGCCGATATTGTGAAGCGCCTCGTCAGTCCTCTTTGCACTGACACCTGCATCTATAAGCACGCCGGTTTCGCCACAGCCTATGTAAATTGAATTTCCGCTTGAGGACGAAAACAGCGGACAGAATTTTGCCATAATTACTCCTTGATTATTCGGGTAAGATTGAATTTGTTGTTATATAGGTTACGCCTGCGTTTACCATTGCGTCAAGATGATACTTGTCGTCAACAGTCCAACAAGCCGCAACAAGTCCCTTGTCAAGAAGCTTCTTAATCATATCGGGACGGGGCGAGTTGAAATCGGAGGAGAAGTCCATACCCTTGCAGCCGCTGTCAACCGCCTGCTGAATGTTCTTGTCGGTAAGATAATCCACAAGGTACCACATTTCAAGCTCCTTGTCGATTTTGTTAAGAACCTGCAAGTCCTCTAAAATAAAGGAAATTACAACGCAGGTCTTTTCAATGCCGTTCTTTTTAAGCATATCATAGAAGCTCTGCATTTTGTCTGTGCGAGGGTCCTTGATTTCGATGATGGGACGGCAGTTGTATTTTTTACAAATGTCGATATACTCCTGGAGAGTACACATTTTAACGTCAAGGTGCTTGCCGATATTTGCGCCTCTGAGCATTTTGAGCTTCAAAAGCTCTTCGCTTGAATGTTCCTTTATATCTCCCTCGCCGCTGAAAAGTGTTTCAAGGTTCGGGTCATGCGCTACCATCCAAACGCCGTCCGTTGCCATATGAGTATCGCACTCAATTCCGTAGAAATTGCCGTGCTTGCCTGCTGCCTCAAATGCCGGTGTGGTGTTCTCGGGATTAACGCCCGAAAGACCTCTGTGAGCAACAAATTTGGTCGTTCCGAAGTCTATATCACGAAGCTCGGTAGCCTTTTTGAGCTCCATGGGAGAAATCGGCTTTTTTCTCATATTCTTATACACGGCTTTTTTGAAAACCGGAGAAAATTTGTAACCCATAAACGCCGTAAACCTGTTAAGCTTTCTCATTTTAATTACCTCCTGAGCGAAAGCGTTTTATTAAAAACATTATAAAACAATTTTCTAAAAAAGTAAACAGTATATATTGATAAGTCGGGACAACAATAAAGCAAAGACAAAGCATTTTTTAAGCGTTGATTGCTTGACACGGATATTGTAATATTCTATAATTAAATGATACATATAATAGTGTAAAGAGGTAGAGTTTTATGCATTTTGAAGAGAGAGAATTTCTCCCCGTAATACTCGGCGCCGATATAACGGCATATTCGCTCGCAAGAAGCTTTCACGAGGAATATCATATTAAATCGCTTGTTTTGAGTATGTCAGAGGGCGGGTACATTGCCAATTCCGATATAATCGAAAACAGAATTTTCCCCGGTCTTGAAAAAAAGGAGGTTCTTGTTGAGAGGCTTCTTGAAATCGGCAAGGAATTTGAGGGCAAAAAGAAGCTTATTGTTCTCGGCTGCGGCGATTGGTATGTCAGAGCTCTTATAGAGTCTAAAAAGGTGCTTGAGCCTTATTATATCGTTCCGTATATCGACGAGGATTTACTTAATAAAATTGTTCTTAAAGATAAATTCTATGAAATTTTTGAAGAGCTCGGTCTTGATTATCCCGAAACCTATGTTTATGAGTGCGGAAAAGAAAATGATCTTAAATTCAATTTCAAATATCCCGTAATTGCGAAGCCTGCAAATTCCGCAATGTATCACTATGCGAAATTTGAGGGCAAGAAAAAGGTTTTCTCCTTTGACAATGAGGAGGATTTGCGTAAAATGCTCGCAAACCTTGAAAAGTCAAGCTACAATTATAAATTCCTTATTCAGGATAAAATTCCGGGCGACGATACCTATATGCGAGTGCTCACCTGCTATTGCGACAAAAATTCAAAGGTTCGTTTTGCGGCTCTCGGCAGAACTCTGCTTGAGGATCACACCCCGACAGCTATCGGAAACCCCGTAGCCATTATCAATGAGGTAAATCCCGATATTGTTGCGGCGGCTACAAAGTTCCTTGAACATATCGGTTATGTCGGTTTTGCGAATTTCGATATAAAATATGACGAGAGAGACGGAAAATACAAATTCTTTGAGATAAACGTCCGCCTCGGCAGAAGCAATTTCTATGTTACGGGCAGCGGCTTTAACACTGTCAAATGGATAGTTGACGACTATATTTATGACAAGCTTGACGATTATACGGTTGCCGACAACATAAATCTTTATTCGGTTGTGCCGAAGGGCGTCATTATGAAATATGTTCCCGAAAGCGATTTCAAAGATCTTGCGAGAAAGCTTTTCAAAGAGGGAAAAGTTACCTATCCCCTGCTTTATAAGGCGGATAAAAATTTGAAGCATAATTTCTATGCGAGGGCGGCCTTGCTCAACCAGTATAGGAAGTTCAAAAAATATTTTTAATAAGAATGTGAAAATATGAAAGAAAAAATTTTAGGAGTTCTCGGCGGCGTAGGTCCGCTTGCGACAATATATTTTGCAGACCTTGTCGTTAAAATGACGGATGCTAAAACCGACCAGGAGCATATTGCAATGGTTATCTTAAACCATTCGTCGATACCCGACAGAACGGATTATATCCTTGATAAGACAAAGCCTAATCCGTTGCCTGTTATGATTAAAGACGCAAAGCTGCTTGAGGACGATAACTGCGACTTTATTGTCATTCCGTGCAACACGGCGCATTATTTCTATGATGAAATTCAAAAAAGCATAAATATTCCGATAATCAATATTCTTGAGGAAACCGTTCGCTATTGCGAAAAGACCATACCGAACATTAAAAAAATCGGCGTTCTTGCAACGGTTGGTACTCTCAAATCAAAAGCTTATCAGAATATAATCGAAAAGCACGGGCTTGAATGTGTTGTGCCGTCGGCAGAGGATCAGGAGTCGCTGATGAATATCATTTACAATCAGGTAAAAGCGGGCGAGAAGGTCGATATATTCGAGTTTCACCGTATAATCGGCGAAATGAAAAAGCAGGGATGCGATGCGGTTGTGCTCGGCTGTACGGAGCTTTCGGTTATTAAAAGGATTTCAAATTGACAGTCCCGACGTTGTCGATTCAATGGAGTGTCTTGCAAGAGCGAGTATTCTTGCCTGCGGCAAAAAGCTTAAAGCGTAAAATTTTTTAAGAGGTAAATTTATGTGCGGATTTGTAGGCTATGTAAATGCCGAAAATGACAAAGAAACAAATCAGAAGATTATCAAAGCGATGGCGGACAGAATAATCCACAGAGGTCCCGACCAGGACGATTATTATGTCGATTCCGAGGTTTCGCTCGGCTTCCGCAGACTTTCGATTATCGACCTTGACGGCGGCAGTCAGCCGATTACCAACGAGGACGGGTCAAGAGTTATTGTTTTTAACGGCGAGATTTATAACTATCAGGAAATCAGAGAAGAGCTTATCGAAAAGGGTCATATTTTTAAGACAAAGACCGATACGGAGGTAATTCTTCACGGCTTTGAGGAATACGGAAAAGATATTCTCACAAGGCTCAGAGGTATGTTTGCGTTTGTTATCTGGGATAAGAACACCAAAAAGATATTCGGCGCAAGGGATATTTTCGGAATTAAGCCGTTTTTTTATTATCTCAACGAGGGCAATTTCCTTTTCGGCTCGGAGATAAAATCATTTTTGTCAAATCCCCTTTTCAAAAAGGAGTTTAACGAGGAAAGACTTCCTGATTATCTTTGCTTTGAGTACATTCCGACTACCGAACAATGTTCAAGAATGTGTATAAGCTTGAGCCGGGCAGTTGTTTTGAGTATGAAAACGGAGTGCTTAACACTAAAAGATATTTCACACCAGAATACGATATTGACGATACAAAAAACATAGAGTATTGGGAAAATCTTATCGACGAAACGTTCAAGGGCTCGACTGTGGTTCACGGTATTGCGGATGTTGAGGTCGGCTGTTTCCTTTCAAGCGGCGTCGATTCGAGTTATGTTGTTCATGAGATGGCGAAGCGGAATAAGGTCAAGACCTTCTCTGTCGGCTATGCGGAGGAAAAATATTCGGAGCTTGACAGAGCCGTTAAATTTGCAGAGCACGAGGATGTTCCGAACTTTACAAAGAAAATCACGGCGGAGGAATATTTCTCTGTCGCACCTATGGTTCAGTATTATATGGACGAGCCGCTTCCGAATCCGTCGGCACTCGCGCTCTATTTCCTTGCAAAGCTTGCCTCAGAGCAGGTTAAGGTTGTGCTTTCGGGCGAGGGTGCAGACGAACTTTCGGCGGTTTATCACTATTACAAGAGAACCGCTTGACTTTAAAAAGTAATATGAAAGTTCCGCAGGGAATCAGAAACGTACTCGGAAATATTGCGGAGAAAATGCCCGCTTTCCACGGAAAGAGGTTTTTGACAAGAGGCAGATACCCGATTGAGCAGAGATTTATCAGATGCAACTACGTTTACAATCATTCCGAGCTTGACAAGGTGCTTGCAAAGGATATTCCGTCAAAAGAGCCGTGGACATATACAAAGCAGTTCTTTGACGAGGTTGAGGGCGAGGACGATATTACAAAAAATGCAGTACGCCGATATAAGAACTGCTTGTGCAGGATATTCTTGTCAAGGCGGACAGAATGAGTATGGCGAATTCGCTTGAATTGAGAGTTCCCTTCCTCGATAAGGAAATGCTCAAGGTAGCCTTGCAAATTCCGTCGAAGTACAGAGTAAACGACGAAACCACAAAGGTTGCGTTGCGTGGTGCGGCGGCAAAGGAATTACCTGCCGAAACCTCATCAATGAGAAAAACGGGCTTTTTAACTCCGTTGAACGATTGGCTCAAAAGAGACGAATTTTATAATTTGGTTAAGGAAAAATTCGAGTCTGACGAAGCGGCAATGTTCTTTAACCGTGATTATATAATTAAATTGCTTGACGATCACAAGTCGGGCACAGCACACAATATGAAAAAAATATGGTCGGTTTATTCTTTCCTTCTTTGGTATGAGAAGTATTTTGTTGAAACTGAAAGTGAGGCGTTATTATGTCTGAAAAATGCGCAGCGGTAATTTTAGCAACAGAAGAAAACCCAAGTATTACAACCTATCGTTCTATTTATATGATGAACCTGTTATCAAAGCCGATAGTCGGTTGGGTAATAACGGCGCTCAGAAGATGCGGAATCGAAGATATTTCGGTTGTTGTGTCCGATAATGACGTTACAATCACACCGTATGTCGAGCTTTTGGGCTGTGCATCATATAAAAGAAAGCAGATTGAAAACGAATCAATCGATTTTATGAAAAAGCATTGCGAGGGCAATATTCTTGTCGTAAGAGGCGACGCCCCGTTTATTGACCGATTGTGCTTAGAAATGCATTGCTTGAGCATGAAAATAACGGCAATGAGGTTACGGTCGTCAGCACACAGGTCGATGTACCGTTCGGATATTCAAGAATAGTCAGAGGCGATTCGGGAGAGATTCTTTCGGTTGTCGAGGAGAAGCATGCGGCGGCTGACGAAAAGAAAATCAAAGAGGTAAGCTCAGGCTCATATTGGTTTGATGCGATAATGCTTCTACGAAGCCTTGAAAGCTGTGTAAAATTCCACAAGGACGCCGTTGACAATGCGGTCAACGAGATTATGGCGTTCGGCGGTAAGGTCGGCGCATATTATGCGGACTCCCCCGATATAGTTTTGCGTGCGAGCAACAGAAGACGTCTTTTGACGCTCAACGAAAAGGCGAGAAAAAATGAAATTTTGAGGCATATTGAGGCAGGCGTTGACGTTCCTTGCGTTGACGGCGTCATGATTGAGTCGGATGTTGAAATCGGCGTCGGAACAACGATTTGCCGGGTACGATTTTAAGAGGTAAGGTAAAAATCGGCAAGGGCTGTAAAATCGGTCCTAACACCTTGATTGAAAACAGCACGGTCGGCGATAATGTTACTCTTAATGAAACACAATGCTATCAGTCTACCGTTAAAAACGGATGCAATATAGGTCCGTTTGCACATATAAGACCTAATTCCGTTGTCGGCGACAGCGTTCATTTGGGCAACTTTGTTGAGGTCAAAAATTCGTCGATTGACACGGGAACAAAGGTTTCGCACCTCACCTATGTCGGCGACAGCGACGTCGGAAAGCATGTTAATTTCGGCTGCGGAACAGTTACCGTAAACTACACGGGCAGGGCAAAATTCAGAACAAAGATTATGGATGATGCGTTTATAGGCTGCAATACAAACCTTGTAGCACCCGTAACGGTCGGTGCAGGCGCATATACTGCGGCAGGCTCGACAATAACCGAGGACGTACCTGATTCCTCGCTCGGAATTGCAAGAGCAAGGCAGGTTAACAAGCTCGGCTGGAGAATAAATAAAGATAACGAATAAAACAAGAGGAAAACTATGTTTGACAGACTTAACAAAAGTGGCAAGACTGTCGGCACGCCTGAATTTCTTGTGGTGGGGCTCGGAAATCCCGATAAAAAATACACCCTCACAAGGCACAATTCGGGCTTTTTGTGCGTCGATGAGCTTGCCGAGAAGCACGGCCTCAAAATAAACAAATTAAAATTTAAGGCTCTTATTGCCGACACGGTCATAAATTCTCACCGTGTAATCGTCATGAAGCCGCAGACCTATATGAATTTAAGCGGCGAAGCGGTAAGAGAGGCTGTAAATTTCTATAAAATACCGCCCGAAAATGTTATTGTCATTTTTGACGATATTTCGTTGGATGTCGGAAAGCTGAGAATTAAGAGAAAGGGCTCTGACGGTGGTCATAACGGTATAAAAAGCATTGTTTCGTGCATTTCAAGCAACAATTTCCCGAGAATAAAGCTCGGTGTGGGAAAGAAACCGCATCCCGATTATGACCTTGCGGCGTGGGTGCTCTCGGAGTTCAAAAAAGACGAGGCAAAGCCGCTAAAGGAAGCAATCGACAACGCTTGCGACGCACTTTTGCTTATGCTCGACGGAAAAATTGACGAGGCAATGAACAAGTTTAATTCATAGGAGATAATTTTTAACTATGTCTGCTTTTAGAGAGGCGTTAAGCAAATCGCCCGAATATAAAGAGCTTGAAAAAGCGGTCAAAAACGGCAAAACTCCGCTTGGTGTTTTGGGTCTTACCGCCATACACAAGGCTCATTTGATAAACTCGCTTTGTGCGGATTGCTCCCGCAAGGCTCTTGTTGTTATGCCCGACGAGTCGTCAGCCACGAAATTTTGTGAGACTTAAAGGTCTTTGGTTTGAATGCGTTGGTTTACCCCGAGCGTGATTTTTCGTTCAACGGCGCACAGTACCGTTCGCACGAATACGAGCAAAGACGCTTGAAAGTTCTTTCAAATATGCTCGAGGGGAATCTTGACGTTGCGGTTTGCTCGGTTGAGGCGGCAATGCAGAGGACGATTCCCTGTGAGGACTTGAAAAAGCATTCTTTAACCTTGAAGGTCGGCAAGGACACCTCGCTTGACAGAATTCTTGAGGTGCTTTCCGCTTCGGGATATTCCCGCAGTGATATGGTAGAGGGCGTCGGTCAGTTCTCGGTGCGTGGCGGAATACTTGATTTGTTCTCCCCTGACGGAGACGCACCCGTGCGTATTGATTTTTGGGGCGACACGGTTGAGAGTATGTCCCATTTTGATATTGACAGCCAAAGAAGAACGGACAAGGTTGAGGAGTTTTCGATTATGCCGTCAACCGAAATTCTGTTTTCGGGCAATGATGAATTAAAAGAGAAAATCGAAACATTTATAAAAAATGTTAAGGGTAAGGGCTCAAAAAAAGCAAAGGAGAGCCTGCTTTCCGATATAGAAAAGCTTGAGTCCGGCGAAAATCTTGCCTGCGAGGACAAGTATCTTGCGCTCGCCTACGGGCAGTTCAGCACCATATTTGATTATGCCGACGAAAACTTTCTCACAGTTATATGCGACAGCTCGAATGTCAAGGAAAGAGCGACGAATTGCACCAAATTGATGAACGAGGAAATTAAGGCTCTTTTTGAAGAGGGCGTGCTTTGTAACGGCTTAGATAAATATTATCTAACGCCTCCCGAGCTGTTCAAGGAATATGAAAAGCACAAGATAGTTTACTTTGACAATTTCGCAAGAGGAAGTTTTGATATTCCCGTAAAAGACTTAATTTCATTCACAACAACACAGCTTCCCGTGTGGAACGGAAAGCTTGATGTTCTTTTGGATGACATTTCTCCGCTTTTAGAAAAGAGCGCAACCGTTGTGGTTATGGGCGGTACGGAGAAAGCGGCGAAAACCCTTGCCGATGACCTTGAAAACGAGGGTACGCCTGCCTTGTATTTTACATTCGAGCCGAAAGAGTTCCCGAAAGGCAGAGTGTGCGTTTTGCAGGGTGCTTTTTCAGGCGGCTTTGCCTATCCCAACGATAAATTTTATGTGTTACTTACGGCAGAAATGCAATGTCGTCTAAACGCAGAAGAAAATATAATTATAAAAAGGGTCAAGGCATACATTCTCTTGACGAGCTTCATAAGGGCGATTACGTTGTTCACCGTATGCACGGTATCGGTATTTTCGACGGCATACAGAAGATGGAGGTCGGAAAGGTTGTAAAGGATTACATTAAAATCAAGTACGCCAAAAACGACGTGCTTTATGTTCCCGTTACACAGCTTGACCTTGTGTCGAAATATATAGGTCCGCACGAGGAAACGGGCAAGGGCGTAAAGCTCAACCGTATCGGCGGTGCGGAATGGGAAAAGACAAGAAGCAAGGTTCGTGCGGCGGTCAAGGATATGGCGGACGAGCTTATTGCGTTGTATTCAAAGCGCAGAGAGTCAAAGGGCTACGCTTTTTCTCCTGATATGGATATGCAGTCCGATTTTGAGAGACGTTTTCCGTATGACGAGACGCCCGATCAGCTTCGTTCCGCTGATGAGATAAAGGGCGATATGGAAAAACCGTATCCAATGGACAGGCTGCTTTGCGGAGATGTCGGCTTCGGCAAAACCGAGGTTGCGCTTCGTGCGGCGTTCAAGTGCATTGCCGACGGTAAGCAGTGCGCTATGCTTGTGCCGACGACAATTCTTGCACTTCAGCATTACAGAACGCTGACAACAAGATTTGACGGCTTCCCCGTTGAAATTGAAATGCTTTCACGCTTTAGAACGGCAAAGGAACAGGAGAAAATCATTAAAAATATCAAGCGTGGCTCGGTCGATATTATAGTCGGCACGCACAGGCTTATTTCAAAAGATATTGAATTTAAGGATTTAGGTCTTTTGATAGTTGATGAGGAACAGCGTTTCGGCGTTGCTCAAAAGGAAAGGCTCAAAGAAAAGTTCCCCTATGTTGATGTGCTGACGCTTTCGGCTACACCCATTCCGAGAACGCTCAATATGGCTATGTCGGGCATTAGGGATATGTCGGTTATCGAGGAGGCGCCGCAGGACAGACACCCTGTTCAGACTTATGTTATCGAGCAGGATATGGGAGTGCTTGCGGAGGCTATGGAAAAGGAGCTTCGCCGAGGCGGTCAGGTATATTATCTCTACAACAGGGTTGAGGATATTGAGCGCAAGGCGGCTGAAATCAAGCAGTATCTTCCCGAAGCGAGAATCGCCACCGCACACGGAAAAATGGCGGAGGATGAATTGAGCGAAATTTGGCGTGCTCTTTTAGAGGGCGAAATTGACATACTTGTTTGCACGACGATAATTGAGACGGGAGTTGATGTTTCAAACTGCAACACGCTGATTATTGAAGACGCAGACAGGCTGGGTCTTGCACAGCTTCATCAGATAAGAGGACGGGTCGGCAGAAGCTCAAGACGTGCTTCGGCGTATTTTACATTCAGAAGAGGAAAAGAGCTTACCGAAATAGCACAAAAAAGGCTTGAAGCGATAAGAGAATATACGAATTCGGCTCGGGCTTTAAGATTGCTATGCGTGATCTTGAAATAAGAGGCGCAGGCAATGTTTTGGGTGCACAGCAGCACGGACATATGGAAGCGGTCGGCTACGATATGTATCTTGAATTGCTCGGCGAAGCGGTCAGTGAGGAAAAGGGCGAAAAGCCGCAGACACGCAAAAAGGATTGCCTTGTCGATATGCAAATTGACGCTCATATTCCCGAAAGCTATATCGACAGCGTTCCGCAGAGGCTTGCGATTTACAGGCGTATTGCCGATATTTGCTCGCTTGAGGATGCGGCGGATGTTAAGGATGAGCTGCTTGACAGATACGGCGATATTCCGAATTCCGTAAACGGACTTATCGATATTTCCCTGCTTCGTAACACGGCTTCGAAATACGGCGTTTATGAAATCGGTCAAAAGCAGAAGCGTCATACTTTATATCAATGAAATTCCGACAAGTATGGTGCTCAATCTTTCTTCGCAGCTGCGAGGACGTGTATCGGTGTGCGATTACGGTAAAAAATATATAAGCGTTAAAATTACCGAAACGCAGGACCCGCTTGACACATTAAAGGAAATATTCGGCTATCTTTCACAGGTGCCGTCAAAGGAGTAAAATATGAAATACGAGTGGATAGATGAATTTTTACTAAACCTGCCTGCGGTGCAAAAGGACTTTCAGGCGGATTGGAATTGGATACGATATAAAATCGGCGATAAAATGTTTGCGGCGGTCTGCCTTAACGGCGAAAATGTGCCGAAGTATATCACGCTTAAGGGAGAGCCCTTGAAAACGAGTTTTTGAGAAAAGAATACGGGGATATTATCCCCGGCTACTATATGAATAAAATCCATTGGAATTCTGTTGAGGCTGACGGAAATGTTCCCGACGGGGTTTTGAGGGATATGCTTGAAAAGGCGTATTTCCTCGTTTTGCACGGCTTTAGCAAGAAAAAACAACAGGAGATTTTGCACGGCTGATTTCAATAAAAATTCAATCTTCGGAATATACAATAACGGAAGAATGTTACTTTCACAGGTGCCGTCGAAGTAAAAAGTATAAAAAAGAACCGATGCATAGCATCGGTTTTTTATTGGGTAATTTAGAATAATTTGGTTAAGGACTTCTGTCCACCACAAACATCTGTCCTTGTTCGATTATTATAATACCACTGGATTGTGGCAAACCACATACAAAAATGTGAACAATTTGTTAACAATTGAACAATTTTACGCCGCTTAGGCGAATTTTTTTGCTTTGAACACGCTCCCACTCTTGACATTACGTCTTGTGTGTTGTATAATAGCACAGAATTTACGATTAAAGGGAGGGAATAATGTGAGCCAGGTAAAGGTTAAAGACAACGAGTCTTTGGAAAGCGCTCTCAGACGCTTTAAGAGACAGACCTCTCGTGACGGCGTAATCCAGGAAGTTCGTAAAAGAGAACATTACGAAAAGCTTCTGTAAAGAGAAAGAAGAAGTCGGAAGCAGCTCGTAAAAGAAAGTATAAATAATACGGGCTTGTTGAGTAGGCTTTGCGGGTTTTGCCCGTCGGCTCTCGGAGCAAATAAGTTTTGAGTAAAACACCGACGTACCGTGCGTATGTCGGTGCTTTTATTTGGATTGTGTGCCTTGTGCGGCTACTGCGAGGCATATAACGATTGTTCTAAATTTATAATTGTAGTCGGAAAGGCTTCGGAAATGGATAAAAAAGACCTCACCATGCCGAGATACAGATTTCGGTGCGTGCTTGATATAACGCCGGAGGATTTGCACAAAATGGGCGCAAAGCTGTCGGACTTGATATTGATAACACATTGGCACCCGACGGCACGTTTAATTTTGTCGAGGGCGTTCATGAGTGGATTGACAAAATTCAAAAAGCGGGATTTCCGATAACGGTTATTTCCAACGGCACGTTTATCAGGGTTATTCCGATTTCAAAATATTTGGGAAATTTGCCTTATGTTCATCTTTCGTGTAAGCCGTTTTCGTGCGGACTCAAAAAAGCGGCAAAGCGTATGGGCGTTGATATTTCCGAGCTTGCTATGATAGGCGATCAGCTTTTTTCCGATATAAAGGCGGCAAACCGTTGCGGTGCAATACCCGTCAGGGTCGATCCGTTGCCGGCAAAGAGCCTTTATCCGCATTATTATAAGTGGAAAGAGAAACGGGAAGAGCCGATACTCAGAGAATTTGAAAAAAATCACGGTTACGGAGTTGAGGGAAATGATTAAATATGTTAAGGATTATCTCAAGCTGTCGTCATCCGATGCGGCGTTGATTATTTCGCCCGAAAACAGATTTTATTTTACAGATTTTGCATCATCGGACGGCTTTCTTTTGGTGTCAGCCGACAGGGCGGTATTTATAACCGACGGCAGATATATAGAAGCGGCACAGAAAACAGTTAAAAATTGCGAGGTAATGCTTCAATCGCAGACAATTTCACAGATAAAGGACGTTCTCACGGCACTCGGAGCAAAGAGCGTTGCGGTCGAGGCTGAAAGAATGACGCTCAAGCAGTATGCTGAATTTGCACGTGCTCTTGACGGTATTGACATTGTTTGCGACGGCGAGCTTGATATTGCTATTGATAAAATCAGAAGCATTAAAAGTGAGGCTCAGGTTGAAAAAATCATCAAGGCTCAAAGAATTGCGGAAGCTGCGTTTGAACACATTTTGACCTTTATAAAAGAGGGTGTTACCGAAAAAGAGGTTGCGCTTGAGCTTGATTATTATATGCTTTCGCACGGTGCGGACGGTCTTTCGTTTGAAACGATAGCCGTAAGCGGTAAAAACAGCTCAAAGCCTCATGGCGTACCGTCGGATAAAAAGATAGAAAAAGGCGATTTTGTTACAATGGATTTCGGCGCGGTTGTCGAGGGCTATCACAGTGATATGACAAGAACCGTTGCGGTAGGCTTTGTAACGGATGAGCAAAAAAATGTTTACGAGACCGTTTTGAAAGCGCAGGAGGCTGCACAGGCTGCGGCTTCGTCGGGTGTTTGCTGTGCCGACGTTGACAAGGCGGCGAGAGATGTGATTGAAAATGCAGGCTACGGCGAATACTTTAATCATTCCACAGGACACGGCGTAGGCGTGAAATTCACGAATATCCGAGACTTTCAACGGTGTGCAAAGCAATCCTTTCGGTCGGTAACGTTGTAACGGACGAGCCGGGAATATATATACCCGAAAAGTTCGGCGTCAGGATAGAAGATATGCTTTTAATTACCGAAAACGGCTGTGAAAATCTCACAAGAGCACCGAAAGAATTGATAATACTGTAAAAACTACTTGAAAAATATTCAAATATAGGATAAAATAAAACTGTAAAATAAGGCTCGCATATATTTGTGCGAAAAAATGGAGGATTTATTTATGATTTCAGCTGGCGATTTCAGAAACGGCGTAACATTCGAAGAGGACGGCCAGGTACTTCAGGTCGTTGAATTCCAGCATGTTAAACCCGGTAAGGCGCTGCTTTTGTCAGAACAAAAACTAAAAATGTTATTACCGGCGCAGTAGTTGAAAAGAGCTACAACCCCACCGCAAAGTTCCCGACAGCATTTATAGAGAGAAAAGATATGGAATATTCTTATGCTGACGGCGACCTTTATTACTTCATGGATTCGGAAACCTATGAGCTTGTTCCGATCAATGCAAGTGACCTCGGAGATAACTTCAAGTTTGTTAAGGAAAATATGGTTTGCAAAATTCTTTCCTATCAGGGAAAGGTTTTCGGCGTAGAGCCCCCCACATTTGTTGTTCTTGAGGTTACAAAGACAGAGCCCGGCTTTAAGGGTGACACAGCTACAAACGCAACAAAGCCCGCTACGCTTGAGACAGGTGCGGAGATCAAGGTTCCGCTTTTCATCAATGAAGGCGAAATGATTCAGATCGACACCAGAACAGGCGATTATATGGGACGTGCAAACTAAGGAGGTAATTTTATGATGACAGTTACTGAGAAGGCAGCATACCTTAGAGGTCTTGCTTCGGGACTTAATCTTGATGAGAGCAAGCCTGAGACAAAGCTTATCAATGCAATGATGGACGTAATTGACGATCTTGCTCTTTCGGTTGCGGATCTTGAGGATGAGCTTGCACTCGTTACAGAGCAGCTTGACGCTGTTGACGAGGATCTTGATTCTCTTGAAGAGTTCGTTTATGACGACGAATGCGACTGCGATTGTGACGATTGCTATGATGACGACGAAATGTACGAGGTTGAGTGCCCTGCTTGTCATGAAACAGTTGAATTCGATGAGGATTCAATCCTTGACGGCTTTGCAGAGTGCCCGAACTGCGGCGAAAGCTTGAGTTTGACCTCGACTGCTGCGATTGTGATGATTGCGACGGTTGTGGCGACGAGGACTGATTTCTAAATCAAAAAATTAAGCGAGGACGAGATAGCTCTTGTCCTCGCTGTTTTTATTGCTT
>ENA-OQEB01000439-OQEB01000439.1-human-gut-metagenome-genome-assembly--contig:-NODE-439-length-17451-cov-3.759813_pt1 | contig 17451 bp, 22 predicted proteins | sample MGYA00242787_ERZ504619 | MGnify/ENA primary metagenome ERZ504619 (study PRJEB26092, sample SAMD00036317) | human gut metagenome | host: Homo sapiens | study: EMG produced TPA metagenomics assembly of... | reverse complement strand
GGGGTCGTATGCACAAAGGGCTATGCTGAGGCAGATGTCCATCCAGTCCGATATAATGACTGATCTTGACCGGCAAACTCTGGACATATCTGAGCGATTTGAATGAGCAGGCACAGAACCGGCTGGATTGTATCACTGCCAGATGAAAGAAGTTGAGGGAATCACAGAGGAATTGAAAGCCCAAGATCAGATGGCATGGTCGGAGCATGAACAGCATCCGAAACCGTGCGGAGGAAATTGTTCGTCACGAGCTGATCTATGATGCAAAGGAGGGGCTGTGAAATGGTGCTAGATGACTTATATTGTGGTAATATTTACCCCGCAGAACAGGTAGTTCCTCATGAAAAAGAATACCGCAAGCTACATAGGCACACCGGAGAGCTGCTTACTGAGTTAGAAGAAAAGCTCTCTAAAGAGCAGATGGAGCTGGTCAACCAGTTTCACACGCATGTGATTGATGTTCACTGTATGGAGTTGGAAGCACACTTTCAGTACGGATTTTCTTTGGGGTTAATGCTGATGAAAGAAGTCTATGCGCTTTTGGAAAACGACAAGGACAATTATTGAAAACAGCTTGATGTGTAAACCAATAAGAAAATCAAGGAGCCGTTCTTTTAACATAGGGGGACGGCTCTATCTTGTTAATCAAAGTTTCGTTGAAATTATCACGAGTTCGTGATATACTTAATAGACACCTATAAGCCAGTAAAAGACCGGAGGATGCTTATGGCAGTTCAGTATAATAAGCTATTTAAGATGATGATCGACCGGAAAATGACCAATAATCAGTTGGCTAAACAAGCAGGAATCAGTTTGAACATTATTACCCGTCTGAAGCGGGATGAATATATTGCCATGCAGACCATTGAGAAAATCTGTATTGCTCTGGACTGCGGTGTAGATGATATTCTTGAGTTTATCCCGGAGTCCCAACAATGAGTTGCCATAATGAGAGAGAGGAGGCGTATCATGCAATTTGAAGAAAAACTGGATGTGATCGAAGAAGATATTGCCCAATACAGCCGTGAACTGCTTGATATCCTTCTGAAAGACAGAACGACAAATGAGAATATTATCTGGGCAACCAGTGACTATACCGCCCATGGGGAGCTTTATGCAGCGACAGAGCAAATCTACGCAAACCTGATTACGGGCGTTTATTCTAAGCTGATTCAGCCTCGTGTAGCAAAGGCACATGAGCAAAAAAACAGCCGCACCAGAGACAAAGCGGAGGTGTTTACCCCTTCCTGGATCTGCAATGCCCAAAATAACTTGGTGGACGAGCATTGGTTTGGTCGGCCTAATGTGTTTAATATCCCGCAAGACAGCACCTGGACGGCAACGGAACGGGTCGTGTTTTCTGAGGATAAGCAGCACACTTGGAAGCATTATGTGGATGCACGGAGAATTGAGGTTTCCTGCGGTGAGGCCCCTTATCTGGTAAGTCGCTATGATACAGTAACTGGCGATCCCATTGAACTTCTCTCCCGGATCGGCTTACTGGATCGCAAACTGCGTGTTGTGACCGAAAATGCCTCCGACGAAAGCGAATGGCTGAAATGGGCATATCGAGCGTATGAAAGCGTGTACGGTTTTGAGTTCCAAGGTGACAACTTATTGCTTGCACGAGAAAATCTGCTGTATACTTTTATTGACTATATGCGGTATGCACTGAAGCGTACTCCTACGCTCGATGAGCTGAAAAAGGTTGCCACCATTATTTCCTGGAATCTGTGGCAGATGGATGGGCTCACCTATGGGCCACCGCTCTGTGATATTCAGGAAGAGATTAACCAGCTTTCTCTGTTTGACTTTATAGAAACAGAGACACTGATTGTGCAAAAGCCCGCACAGTCACGGTGCAAAATCAAAGATTGGCGATCCAAAGTGATCGTGGAATACTACTCTTTGGTGAAGGGGGAACGATAATGGAAACTGTATTTGGAACTTCTTTTGAGTACAAATTGATTTATGTTTTTGCCATCAATGACGAGGCTCATAAAGGGCTTTTGAAAATTGGTGATACCACGATTCAGTCAGACACTTCCATTGATGCCCTGTTCCCCAACTGTAAGGCGCTGAATCAGGCGGCGCTGAGCCGGATTAAGCAGTACACAAACACAGCAGGTGTCTCTACCCAGCTGTTACATACCGAGTTGGCTGTTCGGCTCGTTAAAGGCAAGGATGGACAGCAGGTACTAAAGGCTTTCCGTGACCATGATGTACATCGGGTGCTGGAGAACTCCGGCATTCCCAAGAAAAAGCTGAAAAACTCTACCAGCAGAGAATGGTTCGAGGTCGATCTGTCCACCGTCCTGAAAGCTATTGAAGCGGTAAAGAAATGCCAGCCTAACCTGTCCGGTATGGGGGCAGGTACAGGTTTTACTCCCATCGTGTTCCGCCCGGAACAGGAAGAAGCTATCGAGAAAACGCTGAAACAGTTCAAAACCGGCAGCCGGATGCTCTGGAACGCAAAGATGCGTTTCGGCAAAACCCTTTCTGCCCTTCAGGTGGTTAAGAAGTCTGGCTTTGCCAAGACCATTATTGTTACTCACCGCCCTGTGGTGGACGATGGCTGGTATGAGGATTTTCAGAAGATCTTCTATGATACCGACGATTACACCTACGGCTCCAAGGGCCACGGGGCTGCCATCGAAGATCTGCTGAACAGCGGCAAAAAGTTCGTCTATTTTGCTCCATTCAGGATCTGCGTGGTTCTTCTACCGTTGGCGGTAAATTCGATAAGAACGATGCTGTATTCTCTCTGGACTGGGATCTGGTCATCGTGGATGAGGCCCATGAAGGAACTACTACTGCCCTGGGCGATGATGTCATCAAAAATCTGGTCAAGGAAGGAAACGGCTACGATACCAAGTTCCTTGCCCTGTCCGGCACGCCGTTCAATATCCTCAAAGAATTTGACGACAACATCTATACCTGGGACTATGTGATGGAGCAGCAGCGCAAAGCGGAATGGGACGAGCTGCACTTTGGCGATTCCAACCCCTACGACGAGCTGCCGGAGCTGAAAATCTACACCTACGACTTGGGTAAAATCCTCACCGATAAAAGCTATGTGGAGCTGGAGGACAAGCGTTCAATTTCCGGGAGTTTTTCCGTGTCTGGACTGGGGACATTAAGCACGACCACAAGGCCATGCCTGCTACTGCACAGGTGGGCGATTTTGTCCACGAAAGCGATGTTTGGAGCTTTTTGAACCTGATTACAAAAGACGACCCGGACAGCCACTATCCTTATGCCAACGAGGAATACCGCAACCTGTTCCGCCATGCCCTCTGGATGGTTCCCGGCGTCAAAGAAGCGAAGGCCCTGAGCAAGCTGATGAAGAAACACCCGGTCTTTGGCTGCGGTGTATTTGATATTGTCAATGTGGCCGGTGACGGCGATGAAGAGGAACGCTCCGAAGATGCGCTCCAGAAGGTGCGGCAGGCTATCAACGGCGCAGGAAACGATGGCTACACCATCACCCTTTCCTGCGGCAAGCTGACCACCGGCGTCACGGTGCCGGAGTGGACGGCTGTGTTTATGCTGGCCGGATCGTTCTCCACTTCTGCCGCCAACTATCTACAAACTATCTTCCGGGTTCAGTCGCCCTGCAACAAGGATGGCAAGATTAAACGCTGCTGCTATGTGTTCGACTTTGCCCCCGACCGCACCTTGAAAATGGTAGCGGAATCTGCGGCCCTGTCCACCAAGGCGGGCAAGGCGAATGAATCTGACCGTCGAATCATGGGAGAGTTTTTGAACTATTGTCCGGTGATTGCGGTGGATGGCACGGTGATGAAAGCCTATGACACCAATCGCCTGCTCCAGCAGCTGAAACGGGCCTATGCGGAACGGGCCGTACAGAACGGCTTTGATGACACCAATCTATATAACGATGAGTTACTGCGCCTGGAAGAACTTGATATCGAGAAGTTCAATAACCTAAAGAAGATTGTCGGCACATCCAAAGCGGCTCCCAAGGCCAAGGAGATCGACATCAACGCCCAGGGCTTTACGGATGAAGAATACGAAGAACTGGGGCGGATTGAGAAAAAGTCCAAGCGGGAGCGCACACCGGATGAAGAAAAGCGTTTGCAAGAGATGAAGGAAAAGCAGAAGCTCAAAAATAATGCGATTTCCATCCTGCGGGGTATTTCTATCCGTATGCCGCTGCTGATTTACGGTGCTGATATTCCCATTGACGAGGATATCACCATGGAAAAGTTGGTGGACATCGTAGACGATTCCTCCTGGGAGGAATTTATGCCCTCCGGTGTCACCAAAGAGATGTTCAAAAGTTTCATCAAATACTATGACCCGGAAATCTTTGTGGCTGCTGGTCGCCGGATTCGTACCACGGTTCTCAGCGCCGATGAGCTTTCCCCCACGGAGCGGGTCAAGAAAATTGCACAACTGTTTGCCTGCTTCAAAAACCCAGACAAGGAAACCGTTCTGACCCCGTGGCGAGTGGTGAATATGCACATGAGCGATTGTCTGGGCGGCTATGACTTCTACGACGAAGCTCATGAGCAGATGGTAGATGCCCCCCGCTTTGTGGATCATGGAAAGGTAACAGCGGACACCTTTGCAAACGCTGGTGCCCGTGTTCTGGAGATCAACTCTAAAACGGGTCTGTATCCCTTGTATGTAACATACAGCATTTTCCGTAGCCGGTGCGCCACCTGTTCCGAAGAAGAACTGGACGATGCAAAATTGCAGCAGCTTTGGGATGCAGCCGTGCGGGAAAATGTGTTTGTGATCTGCAAAACCCCTATGGCAAAGCAGATCACCCGGCGCACACTGGCTGGATATCGGGATATTCCGGTGAATGCCCATTATTTTGATGACCTGATCAACATGATGAAGAATAAGCCCCGGCAGTTTGTTGACCGGGTTTTGAAGCCCAGCTATTGGAAGCAGGAAGGGGTGAAAACCATGAAATTTGATGCCGTAGTAGGTAATCCGCCTTATCAATCCATGACAAATGGAGGCTCTGACTCTGGCAGAGCTGCACGGCAGGCGGCTCCTATTTTCAACTATTTTGTGGAGCAGGCAAAGATGTTAGAGCCAGGATATGTCTCTATGATCATTCCGGCCCGTTGGTATAACGGCGGTATTGGATTGAATGCCTTCAGAGCCGATATGCTGAACGACAAACACCTTACCAAACTTGTTGACTTTGCAAACTCCAAAGATTGCTTTACAACGGTTGATATTGGTGGTGGCTTGTGCTATTTCCTTTGGGAAAGAGACCATGAAGATGAATGCCTTGTTATTAACATGAATTCAGGCGAACAGGATGCACTCCGGCGCTCTCTGAATCAATATGGAAATTTGTTCATACGCTCCAACAAGGCAATTTCAATCATTGAAAAAATCAGGGCAAAAGCTGATTCCTTTGTTGATGAGATGGTTTCTGCAATCGACACATTTGGTATCCCCTCAAAAGTGCGGGGGCATGAGGAGCATGAGGAAGGAGATATTTTGCTCGTCCATAGCGATGGAGCCAACAGTTCCAAAACAAGCTACATTTCCAGGGATGTTGTCACCAAAAACGCTCATTTGATTGACAAATATAAGGTTCGCATATCTATTTTGGTTCCGCAGAATGGCGAGGCAGGAGTAAAGCCCGAAAAAGGCTATCGCTCAATGTCTACTCCTCATCTTGTCTATCCTGGGCAAGTGGATTCGTTTTCTTACCTGAACATTGGCTTTTTTGACAATGAAACTGAGGCGGAAAACTTCAGAAAGTATATGATGTGTAAGTTGCCACGCTTTATGATGCGGACAACTTATTCCTCTGCACACATTTCACAGAGCAATTTCATTTTTGTCCCTAAAATGGATTATACTCGTTCTTGGACTGACCCAGAACTTTACGAGTATTTTGGCCTTTCAGACGAGGAAATGAAGTTGGTTGAATCCACAATGCGTCCCATGTCGGATTGTTAATCACGCTAACGAAACATAGAAAGAGAGATATGCCAATGAACCCAAAGCTGAAAGAAATTAATGAATTGATTGATCTGTGCGATCAGATGCTTGATTGTGTACGCAAAACAGGGTATATACGCACTTACGAACCAGCATATCAATCATATAGCAGATTAGTTGATAAATTCTGTGACAATTATAAGCTGGCTGACAAAAACTTTGCTCCTTATGCTATCCTAAAAAAATATTGGACAAATAGTGGAAATTGCACATTGTATATGAGCGAAGTTGAAATAATCAAAAAAACCTTGCTTTTGATAAAGCATGATTTCTTTCAAGACAATTATGAAAAAATTTTCATTAGCCACCGTGAGAAAGATGCTGAGCAGGTTCATGCCTTTGTGGATCTCCTTCATACTATCGGGATACCACTCCAAACAACAGAAGCGTCTAAAGGCGTGATTTTCTGCACCTCTCATCCAGAAGGTTATATCCAAAATGGAGAGCGAAATCTGGATACAATTCGGGACATGATTAACACGGATGAACATGTGTTTTATGTCCTTTGGTACACGGACAGATATTTTGAAAGTCCCGCTTGTCTAAATGAAGCCGGAGCTATTTGGGCCATGAAGAAAAAGTATCAGGAAATTCTGATGCCTGACTTTGACAGTAGCCAAATTAGAGGCTTATTGGACAAGCAGCCGGTATGGTTTAGAGCCAATGATAAAATGCGATTGAATTCTTTCAAAGAACAGATTGAAAAGATGTTTGCGTTGACACCAATTGCACCCAATGTCTGGGAATCAGCAAGGGATAAATTCATTCAATTTATCCAAGCTAAAACAAAAGAACCATCCAGCTGTTCCCAATAAACGATAGATTCGCAGACTGCATATTGTCAAAAAGGCCGTTACCCACAAGAGGGCAACGGCCTTTTTTGCTATCTGCGCTTTTTCTTCTTTGTCCCATGGTATGTCTGTGGCCGGGCCTTTCCCCTCATATTGTTGGGGTTTTTCAGCAGCTTGGACAGGCTCAGTATCCGCATAAACGCTGAGAAATCCTCGGAAGCAATCTTGTCAAATGGAATTTGCATCTGGTCGCAAAACTCGTGGATTACCCGTTCCTCATTACTGCCCAGCTGCATGGCACGGTCAAACTTTTCCTTGACCTCCGTGAAATTCGGCTGCGGATCGGCGGTAGTGCGGTCGGTAACATGGGCCTGACGAATATCCTGAACAATACTGTCCAGATCATCATGGATCGTGTGGCTAAAAAAGTCACTTTCCTGTACCTGTCCCAGCTCCAGCGTGCGAACATAAAGGTCGTTCTCCCCCGGCGCATGGCTGCGGATCACTTCCTGACGGGTGGCCTCCAGCACCAGATTCATCTGGGCAATCCTCATATCGGCAATCCGGTCAACGAAAATCTCAATATCCGTCATCAGCCGCTGGAAGTTTTCGTGTGTGGCAATCTCACACAGCAGCCTGTTGTTGATTTTCCCGCTGCTCAATAATGTAACCATATCATCACTCAAATGCAGGGCCTGAAGCTCTGTATTTGGGTGATTTTTATTTTCCGACAACCCCATCAGGTAGTCGGTGGACACCCCATAAAATTCCGCCAGCGTAGCGATGGCAAAGGGGCTGATGTCCTTATAGTCGTCGCTCTCATATTTGCTGAGCGCAGATTTGGAAAGCCCGGTCTGCTCGGCCAGCTGTTCCAGGGTTAGGTGCTTATCCACCACCCGCAAATCCTTTAATCGCTCCGGGATAGACAGTTTTGTGTGCATCCACAATCCCCCTCTCATCAGGAAAATCCTTTCGTTTATGACCATTATACCATGATTCCATAAGCGTGGAAATATGCTGATTTCAAGCCATTTTCCATCGTTTTGGACATACGGGAGAGGGCCTGTTTTTTCGATAAAATGAGTTTTGTCAGGAGACACAGAACCTTGAAAATTGAATGACCGGTCTGCGTGGGATATGCTCCCTGGGGATGTAGTGCCAAGACTTCCGGCATCTGACCGGAACGAGCGTACCAACGGGAGCGATACGCTGCTGTGAGATTCGGCAGAGGAACGACACCAGAATAGCCCGGCAACTAACACAAATAAACATTATTCTTTTTAGGAGGTTGATTTTATGAAATTGAGTATTTGGGAAAAGAAAGTGCTATATGCCTTTGCCTGTCCCAATCACCACAACACGGTGACACGGCTGAAATGGCTGACTGCCTTAACCGTTGACCCTCAGGCCAAACATCGGATGCTGGAGCTGGCCCAGAAGATGGAAACGGAGATGGAAGAACGCTGGTACACCGGCTTTTATCATCAGCTCCGTACTGAGATGGACGAGTATTACCGTGCCAAGCGCCGCCTGCGTTTGGTAAAGGAAAACACCGAGTATGAGGAGGATCTGTATGACGAAGCTGTCTAAGTATGAGAAAGAAACCATCATCAACTGGAACGAAGCAGAGAACACCGCCAGTATCTACACCTTCAACGCCGATCTAAAGCGCAGGCTGGCCGAGTTTAGCCGCAAGTATCCCCAGCTGTGCCGGTTGGAGCGCAGCACCACTGAGGGCAGCGTGACCTATGTGATGGACAAGTCCCGCCTGTCTATCCGTCTGGTGCCGCCGTACAGCGAAGAGCGGTTGGCGGCTGCCAGAGAATACGCCAAACAGCACGGATTTCAGGTCTTGCAGACGGACAAGAAGAGCGCCTGAAATCGGGGCAATTCACAGGAAAATGGCGAGTTTACACCCGGTATTTTTGCGGTGAATTGGTATCGTGATACCCCACCATTCCTCTGTCGAGAAATGCGACAAAAGGAGCATTCAGAGCCGGAGGAGCTGACAGAAACCGTACAAGTAGTGGAAGTCAGCTTCTACGGGCAGGAGTACAGAGGGATGCAATCCCTTTGTGCTGGGTACAGGGGTGCAGCGCCCTGTTGGGGTCAAGGGGCAACGCCCATTGGCGGGTTGAGGGCAGCCAGCCCCATCGGGTCAAGGGTGAAACGCCTTGCCCAGGGAGAGTTGATGCTTTGCGTCAATTCGTACTGGGTATTACCTGACGCAGAAATCCGCAGGTTTGGCGCTTCGCCGCTGCTCCCCTTCAGGGAAAATCAACAGAGATTGGAGGGATGGAAATTGAAACTGACACGGCACAATGGACGCTCCGGCAAGCATGGCACCTATAATCCCCGGCACAATGACCGTCGGTTTGATGTGGAGAACAGCGAACACATTGATGCCCAGCGAGCCAAGAAAAATGTGTACTGGGACTGCTATCGTGGCTTCACTACCCCGGAACTTCGGGAGAACCCGGAACAGCCGGATTTCAGCTTTGAAGAAATTGAGCGAATGTACTACTACGAGCATTACTCTGACCATGTGGATGCCCAGAATGCCCGGAACGAGAAAACCCGGCACACCGAGCGCAACCGCACGGTGGAAGATCTTTTGAAAAACAACAAGACCTGCCCAGAGGAAAGTATCTACCAGATTGGCACCATGAAGAATCCGTTCCACCGGGTACGCTGGCGCTCATTGTCAGCGAATTTTATGAGGAGTTTGAACGGCGCTTTGGCTCCCATATCCACATTCTGGACTGGGCGCTACATCTGGATGAGGGTACGCCCCACATCCATGAGCGCCATGTGTTTGACTGTAAAAACCGGTATGGGGAGCTGTGTCCCCAGCAGGAAAAGGCATTGGAAGAACTGGGATTTGAATTGCCTGATCCGAGTAAGCCCAAGGGCAAACACAACAACCGGAAACAGACCTTTGATGCAGTATGCCGGACGCTGCTCTTTGACATCAGCCGCAAACATGGAGTGCATCTGGAGCAGGAGCCGTCCTATGGTGGGCGGGCGTATCTGGAGAAACAGGACTACATTCTGATGAAGCAAAAGGAGCAGCTGGCAGCTCAGGAACAAAAACTGGAGGAGCTGACCCTGAAAATCGAAGATGTGGAAACACTGGTGGAGGAGGTTTCAGATATTGCCTATGACAAGGCGGTGGAGGTTGTCACCGATACTGTCCGGCTGGAAACCCACAAGGAGGATCTTCGGTTGGTGGAAGAAACGAAAAACTGGGTACTCTCGCCGGAACGGAAAGCGCCGCCAAAAGAGCGTGAGTATGCCGCCGCCCGGTTGGATGGGGTCATCTCAAAAATCAAAAACGCCATGCAGTCTGCGCTGACAAAAATCCAGAAGAAGCTGATGCAGCCGGAAGTCAAGCAGGCTGGAAAACAGCAGATTCAGGAAAAGGCCAAGGAATCCATTCTTGCTTTCCTGAAAAAAGCCAAGCAAGATAGCGCACAGAGAGAATTCAACCGGAAAAAGCAACAGAAAAAACAGGATATAGAGCTTTAAGGCATCTGATTTTGCGAACAAATCAGATGCTTTTCTCTTGAGGAGGTGAGAAACATTGAACAGCGAATCGCAGAGTTTAGTGCCTGCAACCCAGCAGGCCGAAAGCGTGGAATTGACCATTGATGAAGTGCGAGAAAGCCTTTCTACGACAGAAAAAGGACAACCGGCCAACACCATTGGAAATTGCCGCACGGTGTTTTGCCAAGATCCGCTTTTGCGGGGCGCAATCCGGCTGAATCTGCTGACCGACCGTGTTGATATTGTGCGGGATCTGGGCTGGCGCAGAAGCACCAGCGCCTTGACCGATACCGATGTCAAATATCTGCTCCTTTACTTTGAGCAAAACTATGGCCTGACCAGCGAGAAGAAAATGACGGCGGCCCTGTCCATCGTAGCAAATGAAAACTGCTACCATCCCATACAGAATGTGCTCAACGGCCTTATGTGGATGGGACGCCCCGTATCCGCTCCTGTCTGCATCACTTTTTAGGGGCAGACGAGAGCAACTATGTGGAAGAAATGCTCAAGCACTTTCTGCTGGGAGCCATCCGCCGGGTGTTCCATCCAGGTTCCAAGTATGAGGAGCTGCTCTGTCTGGTGGGCGGTCAGGGAGCCGGAAAGTCCACCTTCTTTCGCTTCTTGGCTATACAGGATGAGTGGTTCTCTGATGACCTAAAAAAGCTGGATGATGACAAGGTGTTTGCCAAGCTGCAAGGCCACTGGATTATCGAGATGTCGGAGATGCTGGCCACCAGCAACGCCAAGAGCATCGAGGAGATCCGCTCCTTTATCAGCCGCCAAAAGGAAACCTACCGCACCCCCTATGAGACACAGCCCAAAGACCGTCTGCGACAGTGTGTGTTCGGCGGTTCCTCCAACACGCTGGACTTCCTCCCTCTTGATCGAGCCGGAAACCGGCGGTTCCTACCAGTGATGATTTACCCGGAGAAATCGGAGGTTCACATTCTGGAGGACGAAGCCGCTTCCAGGGAATATCTGTTGCAGGTATGGGCGGAGGCTATGACCATTTACCGCAGCGGAGAGTATTCCATGAAGTTTCCAAAGGAGATTCAGAGGCAGCTGGTGGAGGTTCAGAAGGACTTCATGCCGGAGGATACCGAGGCCGGGCAGATCCAGGGGTTCCTGGAACACTACACTGGCAATGTAGTTTGCTCCAAACAGCTGTTCAAGGAAGCGTTGGGACACGCCTTTGAGGAGCCGAAGCGTTGGCAGCTGCACAACATCAACGAGATCATGAACACGGTGGTGACCGGCTGGAAGCCTTTCTCTAACCCCCGGATGTTTGCGGGCTATGGGCGGCAGCGTGGCTGGGAACGAGAGATTTCCGGCAACGAACTGCCCGACAACGAAGATAGATTTGTGGAGCTGAGCGAGGAAGAAGTCCGTCAGCTGGAGCTGCCAAAGGAGTGGATTGCCTGATTTACGGGGCTTGTTGCCCAGTAGATTGTCGCCTGGTTGCTGACTTTGTTGCCGCAAAAGTGGGGGTGTAGATACGATAAATGCCCGTAAAGCAAGACTTTTTTTGGGGGTATTTGTTCTCTGACAACGAAAGCAACGAGATTTCACAAGAAAATTTGAAAAGTAAGAAACGATGGTCAGACGATAGGTTGCAGGTTTTTCGGAGTCCGTTGCCGGACTTCGTTGCCGATGCCCTTTGTCTGGCTTTTTTGATCTATGGAGGTAGCCTATGGAGAAAGCCCAAAAGCAAGAAAACAAGCAGAGCAAAAAAGTAAAGTTTATCGTGATACGGGAGTTTTCCGGTGATAAAACCATGCAGGAAGCCTTTGAACAGCTCATTGAACGGCAAACCTGCGAACACTTTGAAGAATGGCTGGAACGCAAGGCAAGCTGAGGGAATTGGTTGAAGGAAAAACAGGGGCATGGTATAATATGTATATCGTGTCCCTGTTCATAGAAGGAGATTACTATGAGCAGGAAAAAACAAGTCAATCAGAAAATCACAGCCCTCTATTGCCGTATTTCTCTGGACGATGGCGGCGATAACGAGAGTATGAGTATCAGCAATCAGAAACTTATGCTCAAGGAATTTGCCGAGAAAAATGGGATGTTCCAGTATGAGTATTATGTGGATGATGGTTACACAGGCCGTAATTTCAATCGTCCAGCTTTTCAGCGTATGATTGCCGATATTGAGGCCGGTAAAATCGGTTGTGTCATTACCAAAGACCTGTCCAGACTGGGAAGAAATTATATAGAAGCCGGCAGCTATATTGAAATCTTCTTCCCTAAACACAATGTCCGCTATATCGCCATTACGGATGGCGTGGACAGTTTGACCCGTCAGGAAATGGACATCACACCCTTCAAGAATATCCTGAACGATATGTATAGCCGGGATATTTCCAAGAAAGTGCTGGCGGGGCGTATGACCCGTTCCCGGCAGGGAAAGTTCTGTGGTGGACAGCCTCCTCTGGGGTTGATGCGTGACCCGGAGGATCGGGGGCATTTGATCCTTGACCCGGAAACTGCGCCGGTGATTCGCAAAATCTATGACCTGGCACTGGATGGCTGGGGCTGTATGCGGATTGCCAAGCAGCTGATGGAGGACAAGGTTCCCATCACCAGAGTAAAAGGAAATACCGCTTGCGATGTCAACTACTATGCATGGGGCGGCGCAAGAATCAGCCATATCCTGCGTAACCCTTTTTATAAGGGCGCTCATCTGGTTTGCAGGACGCACCAGAAAGGGATTCGCTCCAACACCTATGACATCATTCCCCGTGAGGACTGGGAAATCATTGAGGGCTGCCATGAAGCGATTGTGACACCGGAGGAATGGGAACAGGTGCAGGCAATCGTAGATCGCAGACCACCTATTATGACAGGCAATGCCTGCCCCTTCTACAACTTGTTCCATGGCATTATCTACTGCGCCACCTGTGGGAAATCTATGCAGGTGCGGTATGAGAAGGTTGGCAGGACTGGCAAAAACCGCTTTACCGGCGAGATGCGGGAACCGATTGACAAGGCGTATTATATCTGCCAGACCTACAACCGGTTGGGCAAAAATGCCTGCACCAGTCACAAAATCGAAGCCAGGGATTTATATAATCTCGTCCTGAAAGATATTCAGGAACTGGCAGCGATGGCACTCAAAGATGCAGATGCCTTTTATCAGCGGTTGAGCAGCCGGATGGAGCGCCGATATATGGCGGATGCTTCCGAGATGCAGAAAGAGCGTGAACGCCTGGAAGCCAGAAACCGGGAAATTGACGATATGTTTCTGAGCCTTTATACCGACAAGGCCAAAGGCGTAATCTCTGAGCAGCGGTTTATGAAGCTAACCGCCGCTATGGAGCAGGAGCAGGAAGAAAATCAATGCTGTTTGCAGGAACTGATGAGAATGCTTCAGCAGTCCGATGCTCAGGAAAATGAAGTCCGCACCTTTATCCGGGAGCTTCGGCAGTATGCCACCATCCAAGAACTGGATGAAACGGTGCTAAACCGCCTAATTAGTCGGATTTTAGTGGGCGAGGTCAAGAAAGTCAATGGGCAAAAGACGCAGGAAGTCAGGATTGTCTATAATTTTGTCGGAGAGATAGCGAAATAGTTTATAGCATGAAAGAGTGAGTTAAATGAAACATTTATTGGTCGGGAATGGTATCAACATTCAGTTTAATTCAACTGATTATACTACACAACAAATTGTTTTAAGAATATTGAAAAACTGTGACAGAAAGGATTTTCCCTCTCATATAATTGTAGATTTTCCATATCTTTTAAAGAATTATTTGGGGCAACTTTTTTTGGAAGCAAGGGATGTAATTAGAGGGCAGTATGATCAGTATGCCAATTGTTCAGCCGAAAGAGCATCTCTTGTGTCTTTTCGTGAGCAATATGCATCTAAAATTAGAACTCTGCGAATGACAGATATAGGTTTTGAAGATTATTATTTGCTCCATGATCTTTGTTGCCATAAAACTGGAACTGTAAATCCAGATCAATTTTATGTGAGAGAAGCATTGAGAATTTCCTATTTATTTGCTATCTATAACGATGGAAAGGTTAATGAGCTATATCGATTGTACCCAGAAAAGTTTGTTAACTATCTAAGACAGTTTGATTCTATATTCACAACTAATTATGATTCCAATGTCGATTCGATTGTAGAAAACCCAGTATACCATATACATGGTCAGTTCGATAAACTCGCAGCTGTGTATGATCCCACTTCTTTTCGCAATCAACTTCCGGATGCTCCTATTAAGGAATATGAGGTTGATCCACAATACCTTTATTTGTATTCAAATGCCTTATCGACACATTGTGGTGAATACAAGGAATTTCAGGTTAAACAATATTCCTTGGCTAATTCTGCGATGGAAAAATTGGCAGCTGCATATCTAAAAGATGAACATATAAAGGCAGATGTTGATAGTTGGACCAAAGATACAAATACAATTACTGCCAATATGGGATATGCAGTACAAATGAAGGTACAACATCCGGAGCTGACCTTTACTGATGATTATCATTTTGAGAAATTGTCTAAGATTACCGGTGAATTGGTGATCTTAGGGCTTTCACCTTGGAATGATTTTCATATATTCGAAACAATAGATAAGTCTGAAATTGACGCTTGTACATTTTACTATTTTTCTGAGGAACAGTGCGAAAAAAGTGCGTAGTTTATTACCAATTACGAACCAAAGAGGTGCTTTACACTTTTCTTCAGTACAAGAGTTTTGGAGGACTGTTAGATGAAAATTAAATATGTATTGAAATCAAAGGCGGATTTTCAAAAATGGGTTACGATTGGAAATGTATTTGCTAAAAGTTTATGTCCAGTAAATGAGGTTTTGAAACAATACAACAATTTAACTGCATCACAGAGAACGGCTATAAAAAACAGTTTTCAGAATATGATGATATTCGTCGGCAAAAGATTCCTAAAGAAGAAAACACTTATGCTTGGGAAATTGGTATAATGGTAGATGCCAATATACTTGCCTGTGAATATGACATTGATCCGCTAACGGTTGTATTATGCATAAATCCAATTTGTAGACCTAATGAAAAAATAATGGTAAAATAACTGCAACATTTAAATTAGCATTTCCCTCCTCTTCGAGGAGGGTTATTTTTTTGCCCATTTTTGAATTCATCACTTGACATTGTGGCAAAGAGCTTATGAGCCAGGATGAACTGGCCGTTATGGACGGCGGCAAGTGCATCCTCCAACTGCGCGGTGTGCGGCCTTTCCTCTCGGACAAGTACGACATCACCAAGCACCCCAATTACCCGTACACCGCCGACGCGGACCCCAAGAACGCCTTTGACATCGAGGCGTTCCTGTCCACCCGGCTCAAGCTCAAGCCCAACGAGGTCTACGATGTGTACGAAGTAGACGCAGAGGCGCGTAAATCTGTTCCGCTGTGAAAGACCTGCTAATAAAAGTCAAGTAGAAATTTCAGATTTTTAGGGAGGCGAAAAAATGCAATACAAAATCAAGCCGCTGAGCATCTCAAAATTAAAACGGCGGCCAGCCAGATGGTATAGAGTGTAAAAATCAGTCGTGCTCCAGGGATTCCAAGTAGGCTTTCACAGAAGCGTAGTAGATGCGCAGGAACTTGTTGGCAGAGGCCATCATGTAGACACGATATGGCTTGCCTTCAGAGCGTTTCTTGTCCATGAACTGGTACACCGGCTCGTCTATTGGAGCACATTGCAGGATGACGCTCATCACCAGAAAGAGCGTCCTGCGCAGTGAGGCAGATCCTCGCTTGGAAATGCTACGGCTACGGACATCTATTTGACCGGATTGGTAGGGCGGGGCGTCAATGACCCGCAAAGGCAACCCAACGCTTTTTTGGAATGAAAACGGCGTACATCGCCAATTTCAGCCAGGAGTTGAGGCCGAGGGTTGGGCCAACACCAAACATCCCCATCACTACAGGATACTCCGGCAGAGAAGCTGCCAGGGATTGCATCTCCTGTTTGAGAGCAGCTAACGCGGAAGAAGTTGTCTGGAGTTGAGAAATGGCCTGTTCTACCAAAAGTTTTGCCGTATCCGTTTTCGGTATGACACCGAAGTGTCTGCAAGCAGAGGCATAAATATCCAGCGCCTTATCCTCGCTGAAATTGTAGCCGTGCTTTCTGCACCACTTCTGGTATTGGGTAGTAAAGGCCTTCTCAGACCGGCCACAAACGCACTCGCAATGCCAAAAAGTAGCGACAAAGTCCACCCACTTCTCGCTGCCATCGGCGCGGGGCGGACTGGTAAACAAGCGATTTGCGTCTGGGAAGGTGGTGTCCAGCAGGGAGATCAGGTTGTTTTTCAGCATGGTCTGTACTTTGGAATACTGCTGGTACTGCCGGTAGCAGGTCTTCAGCATGAGCCGGGTATCCTCCTCAGGGGCATATCTCGGCAGTGTAAGCCAGTGGTCAAGGCCGTAGTTGGCCAGCTTCACAGCGTCCTTCTTGTCGGTCTTGGCCCGTCTTAAACTGTTGTTTCCGTAGTCATGCACCAGCATTGCATTGACTACCGAGACATAAAGGCCCGCGTCGTGGGCAGCCAGGCCACCGGAGCATGGTAATTACCCGTGGATTCCATCACCACACGGGTCTCACCGTCCAGGCTTTTGAGCAGTCCTGCCAGCTCGCTCAGTTCATTGGCGGTGTGACGTACTTCAAAGGGTGAAACCACTACCTCTCCGAAGGGCCGCATGACTGCAATCATGCTCTTACCCTTGGAAACATCGATGCCAACGCAGTTCATTCACATTCCTCCAATACAAAGAATCTGCAACCGGAATCCATCTTTTCTCGCTGCCGATTCAATCTATTGTGTGACACGAACTCTCCGACATCCGGTGGTTCAACCTGCTTAAATCGAACGCTGCAACGAGAGGATGGCTAACAGTCTTTCACACGGACATACAAGCCCAAGGAGTGATTGGTCAGCCAGTTGCTCCTCTTATTGTAGCTTAGGCACGAGATGGAGGGAAAGCCGGACTGGCTGCCCGGCTTTCCTGTCCAAATTTATTGTAATAGGAGGCGAGAAAATGCAGGAAGAAGTGGAAAACAGAACTTTGACGCTGGTTGTCAGTGGAACAAAGTTTACCGGCAGAATGTTTAAGGCTGCCATAAG
>ENA-OQEB01000438-OQEB01000438.1-human-gut-metagenome-genome-assembly--contig:-NODE-438-length-17477-cov-1.803458_pt1 | contig 17477 bp, 19 predicted proteins | sample MGYA00242787_ERZ504619 | MGnify/ENA primary metagenome ERZ504619 (study PRJEB26092, sample SAMD00036317) | human gut metagenome | host: Homo sapiens | study: EMG produced TPA metagenomics assembly of... | reverse complement strand
GATACAGAACAGGTTAGTGGCAGAAGGCAAATACACGTACATTGTTTACATAATTTGTAATGGTTCCCTTTAATGGCAAGGTATAGCCCAATGTTACGTTAGTTAACTTCAAGAAATCAACCTTTCTCCAAATGATCACTCCAGAAGCCTGTCCCATAGAGGCAGAAACGCTTAACCCATCTTCTGCTTGCCAGTCTCCTCGTCAATATCATGGAGTACCATGGTGTTGATAGCACCATAATACTTATCAGCAGACTTCAAACGGTTGTAGCAATGGAATTGTTCTCATAGAACGCGCGCTGCAAGTTCAAAATCTTGAAGCCAAACTGGCCTGTGAACTGAGCGTTCAAGTCAAAGCCCTTATATCTAAATGTATGATTCCAACCGAAATACAACTTAGGCATACCATTGCCCAAACGCTGGCGATTGCTCTGTACATTCAACTTAGCATCAAATAGGCTGAACGGATCCAGTTACCATTAGCATCCTTAGCCTCAACCAAGACAAAACCATCCTTGTCTACGCCAACTGACTTCAAGCCCCAGAACTGACCGAGTGATTCACCTACAATCAAAGCGTGGGTTGGAACAGAGATGGATCGCCAGTTCCACCTTCCTCTATCAAGTTATCGGTCTGATACAAGTCATTAGAGAGACTTACCAACTTATTTTTGTTATGAGAGAGGGTTACGGTTGTTTCCCAAGTAAAGTCCTTTGTCTTTACTGGCACACCAGTAATCATAAACTCGATACCCGTGTTGCGCATCTTACCTACATTGGCAAGTGTGTAGCCATACATATTAGGTGGCATTGGCACTGCATAGTCATAGAGCAAGTCTTTGGTGGTCTTGATATAGAAATCAATCGTACCATAAAGACGATCCTTCAAAATGCTATAGTCCAAACCGAAGTTCCACTCTGATGTTGTCTCCCACTTCAAGTCCTTGTTCAAGTTCTGCATTACCTCCAAGGTCTTGATCCAGTTGCCATTCAAGTCCTTGATATCTCCATAGTCAGCAAACTTATACAAGTACTGAGACTTATAATTATCATTAGGAGTGATACCGGTAACACCATAACCGATACGGAGCTTTAAGTTATTCAACCAGCTCTTTGTACCTTCCATAAACTTCTCATTCGAGATAGTCCAACCTGCAGATACAGAAGGGAAAGTTGCCCACTTATGGTTTTCACCAAACTTGGTTGAACCCTCATGACGGATGCTGGCAAGAATATTATACTTATCAGCATATCCATAACTTACTCGACCAAAGAAACCAATCAGCTTGCTACCATTTTTTTCTGAACCAACAGAAGCATGACGGTCTTCCTCTGTCAAGAAAGAACCATTACCCAAGTTGTTCCACAAGAATGCTGTAGAAGAGAAGTTACCATTACCTGCACTAAAGTTATCATAATCATCCTGCAAGTAACTATAACCAGCCAAAGCATCAAAACGATGTACGCCGGCAAAGGTATTATGGTAACGGGTGGTCAACTCCAATTCTTTAGATTGCCAGTTCTCTTCTTTCTTACTTGCATAACCATTATAATTCTTCTCTTTAGCCAAAGAGTAAAGCTTTGGAGAACTGAATGTCTCGCGAGTAGCAGTTGTCTCATTCATCACGAGTTTCAAGTTAGTATCCCAATTCTTCAATGGGGTAACGGTTACATTACCAGTAAGTTGATAGAACTTAACGCGGCTATCACCAAAATATTCATTTTGGATTTCTACAGGGTTATAATACTGCAACTTGTCAAAGTTCTCATTATATGACCCATCCTCATTATAAATAGGTGAAGAAGGGTTACGAATCACTGCATTACGATAAGCCAAGTTATTGTCATTGATAGAATACTTCTGGCGAGTAACCAAAGTATTGAAATTGAACTTCAACTTGTCTTTCCATGCAAACTGAGTATAATCCAATTGAGCCTTCAAGTTCTCATTATCGCTCTTACGCATGATACCCTGCTCATTGCTATAAGCTACATTGGCAGAATACATAGCATTCTGTGAACCACCACGTACAGAGAAAGAATGATTGTGCTTGAAACCAGCCTTGCGAGAGACAGCCTTCCAACCAATCCGTATCATAGCCCTCATAAGTATAGGCAGTCTTACCATAGATAACATCATGAGTATCCATGAAATCAGCCTTCTTGGTCCACTTGCTGAATGAGAAGTAGTTAGAGTATGAAATAACAGGCTTTGCATCACGACGCCAGAATAAGTGGTAATCAAGATGACACCATTAGCACCACGAGTACCATAGATGGCTGCCGCAGAGGCATCCTTCAATACGTCGATAGACGCAATATTCTCTGGAGCAACAGTATTCAAGTCACCCTCCACACCATCAACAAGAATCAATGGCTTAACATCACCGCTGATAGTAGTTGCACCACGAAGCATAATGGATGAACCCTCTGTAGGATTACCAGAAGAGTTAGTTACAGAAAGACCTGCAACCTTACCTTTTATCAATTCACCGGCATCACCAATCTTACCTCCTGCAAAGTCTTCAGCCTTAACAGAAGCCACAGAAGAGGTAACATCGCCCTTGCGCTGTGTTCCATAACCAATGACTACCACCTCGTTGAGTGACTTGAGGTCCTCTTCGAGGATAACGTTGCCGCCCTTGGTCTCCTTGCTTACATAGCCAATATAAGAGATGGTCAATGTGGCGCCACGCTTTACCTTCAAGGTATAGTTACCATCTAGGTCGGTAACAGTACCATTCTTGGCGTTGCCTTTTTCTATTACACTTGCACCAATGATGGCATCACCATTGGCATCTTTTACTACACCCTTAACGGTTACCTCGCTCTGCTGAACGGTTTGTACCTCTGGACTTGATGAGGTCTCGCTTGCTGCCAGGGCTGTCATTGTGCCTCCGCAAGCAAGGACCAAACACGCGATGGCTTTCACATAAGCTTGGCTATGTACAAAGCCTAAGAGATTTTGTGTCTGTCTCATTTTTCTAAAAGTCTTTAGGTCTATTATTATTTATTCATTACTTTCTTAAATTTATCCACGGCTGCCTGGATCATGTCGTGGGTGCCACTACCGTCGGTTACGTATTTCTGTACCATTCTGCCGTAGTTGATGGCATCCTTGAGCTCGGCACTCGTGTTCTCGTCTGGCCAACCGGCTCGGCGAAGCAATCCGGAGAGCTCTCTGAGGTCTTCCATTTCGGCTAGGTTGCTGGGCGCATCGTGTTGATGGCGCGGTTCAGGATGGCGGTGTTGCCTTCCAGCTCGTCTTGGGTAACCTTCTTCTTGCCCTTCTGCATCAGCTCCTGTGCCTGGGTCATCGCCTTCTGCATGCGCTCATAGCCAAATGGTGCCCATGGGGCATACTCTGGTACCTTGACCGCCATCGCCTGCCATGCCTGCTGGTCTTGCTGGCGCTGCTCGGCTAGGCTGAGAAGTGATTTCAGCTCCGTGAAGTCTACCTTCGCATTCTTCTTGCCCTTTTTGCCCTGGGCATCGGTCAGGCTGATGCGATAGTAGTGGGTGGAGTTGGCATTGCGATAATAATCGGGTTCGAATACCTTGCCATCCATCTTCAGCGTGAGGAGGTTGGCTCCTGCGCCTATGGTTACGCCGTTGCTTTCACCTGGGGCGATGCTGTTGAGGCGAGAGTCTACATGGAGCGTGGCTTGATTCCAAGTCTGTGCCCCTGTGCCTGCCATTACCAGCGGACCATACATCAGCGTGCCTACCAGGAGGTCTTGAGCGGAGTGCCATCCAGACTAGCCACATCGCTAGAGAGCTTGTCGGCTCCATATTCTATATGCTTGCTGAATGGCATGTCTATCTCGATGACGTCGCCCTGCTGCCAGTGTTTCTGGCTCAGCTCCACATAACTGCTTGGCTGATAGCTCTGTGCCACTTCCTTGCCATTGACCTTGATGGAGAATTCCTGCGTTGCCCAGTATGGCACGCGGAGCTTCATCGTGAAGTCGGCTGCTCCATCGGTTATCTTGATGGCTGAATGCTGGGCTGGCCACAAGCAGTCTTGCTGGATGGTGATGCCCTTTGCCTTCCAATGGAGGGTGGTTGGCATGTAGAGACCTACCCAGAGTGCATCGTCGTTGGCAAAATAGGCTGCCTGCTGATACTTGGTATGGTTCTCTGAGCCTGTGCCGCCGCAGCAAGTGGACTGTGGAGTCTCATTGCCGAATGGCTTGGTGGCGTTGAGCCTACGGCATATTGATAGGTGGTCTCATACTTATCTGGATTGAGCGAACCGATAATCTGATTATACAGGGTGCGCTCGTAATAGTCCATGTAGCGGGCATCATCAGGATGATAACTGTTCAAATCCTTGGTGAGCTTCAGCAGGTTGTAGGCGCAACAGGTCTCGTTGATGTCGGGATTAGCCTCCGACTCGCCTTCCTGCAGTCCGTTGGTTGCCATGCTCAGTATCTGGGTATATGGCTGGCGGAACATCTCTCCGTTGCCCACGCCACCCATGGCATACATGTATCTGCCCTGTATCAAGCTCCAGAAGTTTTCTGCCAGATTATAGTAGTATGGCTTCTGGTTGGTCTTGTAGCTGCGCAAGGCTCCGATTATCATCGGGATGTGCTGGTTGGCATGGCGGGTGCGGATGTCGTCGATATTCTTGGACAGCGGATCGAAGAACTTAGGGGCATCGAAACAGTTGGCTGCTCGATGAGCTTCGCCTTGTCTTCCTGGTCGCTTACCATCTCTGAGAGTCGAGCCAATGATTCGCTCATGCTCCCACCTCGCCGGCGATGTACATATCCCACATCTCATAGCGATTGCCTGGCTTGGAGCGGCGCTCGTCCTGGGTGCCGTCTTGCTTCACGTAAGTGCGATAGTGCATTCGGTTCCATACCCAGAGTCCCATGTCCTTGGCGATGAGGAGTGCCTTGTCGCAGATTTCCTTGTCGTCGAAGTAGGTGGCGATGTCGATAAGACCAGCAGCTGCTTATGGACGGAATAGTAAGGAGCCCAGACCCAGTCGCTGTTGTTGTAAGCGCGGTACATTTCGATGAGGGCGCAGTGCTGAGCGGGAATGGCATTGAGATAGCCGTATCCATACCGCTCAGGGTGCTTCTTATACTCATCGAAGGCTTCCCAGGTGCCTTCATCTCTCGAAGCTCTGCCTCGGGAGCGAAATCACGAGCCTCCCAGTTGCGCTTCAGTTCCTTATTATATACAAAGGTGCGTTCCTGGCACTCTCGGAGCTCATTCACCATGCGGGTGATGTTCTTGCGGAGGATGGCTTTCTGCTCTGGATTGGTGGCTACGGCGTAGGCTTGTGCTATCGCCGACATATAGTGACCAGATCCATGGCCCTTGAGCTTGGTGTCGGGCGAATCCCAACCATCGCTCTTGGTATAGCCTCAGTGCTCAGCCCGTAGGTATCACGATAGTTGTAGAGCTGCTGGGTAACATCCCATGAGCATATCTCCCGGATAGCCTCGTCACGATTGTGGGTGAGGCGATTGTCGCCATCCACCGTTACATCAGCGAGCGAGAAGGTGTGAGCCACTTCCTGCTGCGGAGCTGCATAGCCTTGAGCCACCACCTGGACCTGTGCCTTGATGGGATAGCCATTGTCGGTGGTCTCATCGCCGATGACGAATCCTGCCACCTCATATTGGCTGCCTGGCGGATGCTTTTGCACATCTGCTTCGGCTTGCTCTTCGGCAAGTGGGGCATTAGCCCAGCGCACCTGGCGATACTCGGCATAGCCATCGGAATAGGTGACCCAAACTAGATTGGGCAACCTGGGGGCTGTGCCTTGTGGACAATCCACTGACACCGGTGCCACCTTGGAGATGGTGCGGTAGACAGTAGCTGCCGAGGCTGAGCTCGCTAAGCATGCTGCTCCTATTAATAATGTGAACTGCTTTGAATCCATATTTCTTAGGTTTAAAAATGTTTCGAGTTCGTTGTTTATTGTTTCGGTTGCAAAATAAGTAAAATTTCGTCAATATGTCTAAAAGTTTCGTACAGAATAATGAAAATATCGTACAAATACCCTTGTACGGGACGATTTTAGCATAGTTTTACACCATTTTTGCATTCAATACACAATTCTATTAGTAATTTTGCAGCACAATTAACAAAACGGATGAAGCGTTAACATAACGCCCCTCCACAACCTATAAAACAAAATAGACAGAAATGACCAAACGACTCCTTTTCGTTGCCACCTTATTATATATAGTGGCTACAGCATCGGCAGAGAGCTATCTCGTGAAATCACCAGATGGCAAGATAGCTGCCACCCTCAATACAGACAATTGTCTCTCTCTTAGTTTTCAATATAACGGCTCCATCCTGATGAAGGAGTCTTCAATAGGTGTAACGCTGAGGGATGGAATGGACATCGGTAAGAACCCGAAGGTGAAGAGCCACAAGCTAGCCACCCGCCAGGAGACCATCGATGCTCCATTCTATCGCCAGCAATCTTTCAGCACCGCTTACCAGGAACTGACCTAGCCCTAAAGAATGGCTTCGGCATCATCCTGAGAGCTTACGATGAGGGAGTGGCTTACAGATTCTACACCCAGCGTGGGGGCAAGACCATCATCCTGAACGAGACCGCCAACTATAACTTTGGCAAGGAGAAGAAGCTTGGCTCCCTACACTACCAATGACGAAAGCCATAACGCCATGGCCATTCCAGAATACTCTATGACGAGACTGCCATCGACACCGCCGAGCAGAAACCAGTTTTCCTGCCAGCCACCGTGGATTGTGGCAAGGCTAAGGTTACCATCCTGGAGAGCGACCTAGTGAGCTATCCGGGCATGTGGCTCCAGGCTGACGGTGACTGCCTCAAGGCCCTGTTTGCCAAATACCCACAGGAGATGGCTTACTATCCATGGCGAGGCATGTCGTATGTGAAGACTACTGCCGACTACATCGCCACCTCCACAGGCAAGCGCACCTACCTTGGCGCGTCTTCGCCATCACCGAGAAGGATACTGACATGCCAACCAACAACCTGGTATACGCCCTGGCTCGCCCCAACAAGATAGGCGACACCTCATGGATCAAGCCGGGCAAGGTGGCTTGGGACTGGTGGAACGACTGGAACCTGAAAGGCGTCAACTTCAAGGCTGGCATCAACTACGACACCTATTTATATTATATAGACTTCGCCGCCAAGCATGGATTGGAATACATCGTGCTCGACGAGGGCTGGTACAACAGCAAGGAGCTACCATTCTGAAGCCAATCGACGAGATACTGCTGCCTAAGCTCATAGAATATGCCAACAAGAAAGGTGTGGGCATCGTGCTCTGGGCAGTATTCAACGTGATGGACGAGAACTTGGAGAAGATTTGCCTGACCTACGCCGACATGGGCATCAAGGGATTTAAGGTAGACTTCATGGACCGTGACGACCAGACTGCCGCCGAAATGGTGGAACGACTTGCCGCCTGCTGCGCCAAGCACCACTTGATACTTGACCTGCACGGCATCTACAAGCCCATGGGACTGAACCGCACCTATCCTAACATCCTCAACTATGAGAGCGTGTTTGGCATGGAGGAGAGCCGCTGGACCGAGCTAAAGAACGATATGCCTCGCTATGACGTAACCTTCCCATACATCCGCATGATGGCAGGACAGGTGGACTTCACCCCAGGAGCCATGCGCAACGGAACCAAGGAAGACTGGCGCGCCATCTACACCAAGCCTATCTCCATGGGCACTCGCTGCCACCAAGCAGCCTGCTATGTGGTGCAAGACAGTCCTTTCACCATGCTAGCCGACTCACCAACCAGCTATGAGGCTGACGAGAGCTATACCCAGTATATCGCCCAGTTGCCTGTAGTGTTTGAGAAGACCCAGGTAGTGCAGGGCGAAATAGGCAAATATATCGTTACCGCCAGAGAGAAGGATGGCAACTGGTATGTTGGAGCCCAGACCAACTGGGACGAGCGAGACATCCAGCTGAGCCTCGACTTCCTCCCTGCCGATGCAGCATACAAGGCTATCATCTTGCAGGATGCATCAATGCCAACCACGATGCCGAGGACTATCGCATCACCTCACAAGAGGTAAGCAAGAACACAGAGCTCCATCTCCATCTCGCATCAGGCGGTGGATTCGTAATCAAACTCATCAAGAAATAACCTTCTTTTCAAGTAAATTATCTAGAAACAACTTATGAAACATCAAATAATTGTAACATTGCTTATGGCTAGTCCCCTTGCCGTAGCTGCCCAAACAGCAGCTACGGACAAGGCAGCTATAACACCCCAGGAGCCGGCAACCCTATCCTGCCAGGCTACTTTGCCGACCCAACGATCAAGAAATTTGGCGACACCTATTATATATATGCCACTACCGATGGTAGCGGAGCCGGTTTCGGACCGGCACAGCTCTGGTGCAGCAAGGATTTCAAGAACTGGACCTCATGCCGATGAACTGGCCAGACAGCCACTGGATATGGGCTCCCGACGTGATGAAGAACGAAGCCGACGGCAAGTATTACTATCTCTACTGCCAGCCTTGCAAGCTCCATCTGGGTGTGGGCGATACACCTCGCGGTCCTTGGAAGAATGTGCTTGGCGAGAGCGAGGCTGTGCTCGTACCGGACAGATTCGTAAAGAATGCCATCACCCTGGATGGTCAGACCTTTCGAGATGATGATGGTTCGGTCTATATGTATTGGGGCACCTGGGGCATCTACAAGGGCTTCGGTTGCGGAGCTGGTAAGCTGAATCCTGACATGAAGTCATTCTCCGAGACCAAACTCATCCCTAACACCGAGATTACTCACTTCTTCGAGGCTCCATTCGTATTCAAGCGCAATGGCATCTATTACTTCCTCTATTCTTGCGAGCACTGCGAGGATGCTAGCTATCGTGTAGACTATGCCAGTGCGCAGCATCCACTGGGTCCTTACACCTACCATGGCACTATCCTCAAGACCAATGCCGATGGTACTGTACACGGACCGGGGCATAACTCGGTATTGCAGGAGGGCGACAACTACTACATCGTATACCATCGCCACGACAATCCGCACTCCAACCGTGGATTTCATCGCCAAGTGGCCATCGACCGCCTCGAATTTAATGCCGACGGCACCATCAAGGAGGTAATCCCTACCCACGAGGCATCGACCTGAAGCCAGAGATGAAAGTGGCTCACAACCTAGCCTTCGGAGCCAAGGTAACCGCTTCCTCTTATTACGACAAGGATTTCCGCCCAGAATATGCCGTGGATGATAACAACGGAACGCTTTGGCGTCCTCGCACCACGGGTCCTGCCTGGATTCAGCTGGACCTGGGCAAGAAGCAGAGCATCAAGAGCATCTGGACCCAGTTTGAGTATGGCACCCAGTTCTATCAGTATCTCATCGAGACTTCCAACGACGGCACTCACTGGCAGGTATTCTCAGACAAGCGCCAGAACCGATTGGCAGGTTCACCAATGGTAGATTTCGGCGAGGCTAAGGTCGATTCGTGCGTCTTACCTATACGGGTGGACAGAAGAACGGATTTGGCGGTGCCATCTGGAATATCAAGGTATATGGCACTGCCGAGGATTCAGCCCCACAGCAGTGGCTCGGACTGACTGCTGCCGACTTTGACGGCACAGCATGGCACAACCACGAGGGTATGCTCGGAGGCAAGTTCTCGCTGCTGCAAGGCTCTGCCCTGCGTGAGCGAGTGGCTGGCAAGGAGGCTATCACCCTACAGCCCAACACCATCTTGGCGATGAACCACCCACAGATAGGCAAGACTCGCCAGCACACCCTGACAACACAGGTATACGAGAACGGCTCATGGCAGCAGATGGACGAGAGCGATGCTCGCCTCGCCCTATCAGAAGGCAAACTGGAAATCAAATCGGGCAACAAGCTCTCACCCTGACCAACCTGCGCTATTACAACTGGCAGCAGGAGGCAGCCGAGAAGGCATTTGATGCCCAGAGCGACATCGTGCGCAACAGCCCTGCCGATGACAACACCCAAGGTTTGGTAGTAGACCTTAACGCCGACTACTATAACGAGGGCGACACCGTGCCATACATCAAGAATGGCAGTCCGCTGGATGTGCATCTCAAGGGTATGTTTGAGACGCAGAGCGATACTGCCGCCATCATCAAGAGCATCCTGGGCAAGAAGGCATTCTGCTTTACGGGCAAGGAAAGCTATCGCAGCAACTTCATGCTGCCTGCCACCCTCCGCGACAATGCCCCATACACCATCGAGCATGGATCCTGAATCCAGAGATTGCCGAGAATGAGTGTGTAGCCGACTTCACCTCTTCGCACGACGAACTGGAGAAACTGATGCTGGTGAATGGCACCGAGCCAAGATGTGGCGTGATCAACCACTATGGTTGGTACGAGGACGCAGGCTATAAGGACATGAAGACCTTGGCAGGCAAGTGGCAGCACGTATACATCTGCTTCGATGGCAGAACCGAGAGCGTCTACATCAACGACCAGCTCATCAGCCAGAAGGACATCCAGCTCCTCATCAAGCCATCGCAGTTCATGCTATTGGGCAAGAACGCCGAGGATGCCTGGCCATTCTCCGGCTATCTCCACTCCCTCAAGCTCTGGGATGAGTATATACCTAAGAAATAAGCAAGAAATGCTGGGAGGCAGGTTTGTTACCTGCCAGTTGCCAGAAATGAATTTAAAAAAATACAATCTTGCTCATTGGGCAGGTAACAAACCTGCCCTCCAGTATCGCTCCCTTATGGGCTATTTGTAGATAGTTATTTTATATAAACTAAACTTGAATAATTATGAAAAAGAAGTACAATTTATGGAGTTTTATAGCAATAGTAATTGCTATGCTCTCATTTACAACATTCACATCTTGCAAAGATGAGGAAGATATTGACGAAAACGGATGGATAAAGACTTATCCCTCAGAAGATGATTATAAACCTTTTAACATTACAGATGTGATGGGTGAAATCAAATATGATGAAACAACCAAAACATATCGCTTCATTCCTAACAACACATATGACATCTATCCATACGAACTTGGATGGGAAGGAAGTGGAATCGTTATTAGTTTAAGTAACTCAAAAGAGGAATTAAAAGACAATTTAGGGAAATGTACAATATCAGGCGTAATAGAATTCAAATATCTAACTTACCCTAAAGGGAAAAATCCCATGGGCATTTCCATAAGACATTATAGTTTAAAGATAACTAGTTTCAATACAAATAAAGCCAAAATTAGATCTAGGTCTGGTAATGAAAATGACAGTATAAAATGTACGACACCAGCACCAGAGCCTCCAGCTTGGTTTTTCTTACGTGCTCGGATAGCTATGCAAACTTTTATGAGTTTGGAATCAATGTGTATGTACATATCGTTAGAAGTAGCACTGGCGAAGGCTATACAAGTTCTATTGTAAATACGATTTTGACAAATTTAAATCGTTATTATCAAGGTGCAAATATTTCATTTAAAATATTAGGAACAGATATATAGACAACGATAAGTACAATTTAATGAATGACGTAGAGGCCAACTCAAAAGATGCAAATGGTCTATTCAAAGTACGTTCTCACGATAATTGTATTGATATTTACATTATTAGTAATGGGATTAACTTAACCCAAACAGCAGGAAGAGCAGCAGATATTCCTTCTACTGCATTTCTAATTAAAGGACCATATTATATAGACTATGTGCCCTCACACGAGATGGGACATTGTTTAGGTCTCTACCATACTCACAAACGGAACTGGAGACAAAAATGGAACACCAGAACTAGTTAATGGCTCCAACTCATTAACAGTAGGAGATTACATTACGGATACGCCAGCAGATCCTAACAAGTGGTCTTACGGCTATTATAGTGGAGGAAATCTTACAGATGCAAATGGGGACAAATACAATCCAGATCCATACAATCTTATGTCATATAGTCATAATAATGCTCAAACTCAACTCACCCAAAAGCAAAAGGAGCGCATACATGGAAGCATCACCAGAACTAACGCACTCAGAAAAGTTACAAATAAGATTGTTACAGCCTCTATATCTGGTCCAGACATGATTAATTCATCTGCAACCTATTCCATCAACACCACTAATGACTATGATGTTACATGGAAGATTACAATAGAGACTTTCACTTCTAAAACAGCATCAACAAAAACGTATCTAACAGCATCAGGAAAATCATTTGTATTGAATAATCCAAATGCCAATGCTACTTCGCAAAGATATACGATTACTGCCTACATAAAAAACAAACTAGGTTTTACTTGTCAAGAAAGTAAGACAGCTTATCATGTGATACCTTCAGCTACAACAGGTACTTTTAAATGGTCTTCTGAGCTACCAGGCTATTCAACATATACAAAAGTAGGCTACTTAGATCCAGGGAAAGCTGTTCTTATAATACAGTTAGCGTATATCAAAATGGAGATTTGTATTTCTACTATACAGATGCATGCGGTGTAAATACATACAACAATAGTTATTTCAATTTTGTTTTGAATGACAACTATTCTAACTTTACAAAATATACGGGTGGATATCATGCATATAAATGCAAAAGGGAAGCTGGGACGGGTTCTTATACTGCAATATTACAAGTCATGGCTGGTTCATATTCCAAGCTAATCCCATTAAATATGCAGATTCTTAAGAATCCTAGCAGCTATGATGAAGAGCCAAAAGATTCACTAGAACCTTAAAGGCTAAGACAATATCTAGGTACATCAAACGTATATAAAAATATAAACAACAAATAAATATATGAAGAAGATTTTCATTACATCAGCTTGGCGGCATTGGCATTGATGCCTGCCTCGGCACAGAAGGTAAACAAGAGTTCGGGGGGCTACCCTATCACTCCGGTGCCTTTCACATCAGTAAAGGTATGGAACAACTCGTTCTGGGGACAACGTATCGAGACCTCTCGCAAGGTAACCATTCCGCTGGCTTTCAGCAAATGCGAGACCGAGGGAAGATACAAGAACTTTGAGCGCGCCGCTCACCCTAGCGAGAGTTACGACGTGGGCAAGTTGATGCCTTACAGCTTCGACGATACCGACCCATACAAGACCATCGAGGGCGCTAGCTACGTGCTCCAGACTTATCCAGACCAGAAGCTCAAGGCATACATCGACAGCGTGCTCGACATCATCGGCAAGGCACAGGAGCCTGATGGATACCTCTACACAGCCCGCACCCAGAACCCCAAGCATCCTCACTTCTGGGCAGGCGACAAGCGCTGGAGCATGGAGGAAGACTTGAGCCATGAGCTCTACAACCTCGGTCATATGGTGGAGGGTGCCGTGGCTCACTGGCAGGCTACAGGTAGCCGCAAGTTCCTCGACATCGCCATCCGCTACGCCGACTGCGTGGTCAAGGAGGTGGGTCCAAAGGCTGGTCAGGCTTGCGTGGTACCGGGACACCAGATAGCAGAGATGGCTCTCTGCAAACTCTATCTCGCCACTGGCAACAAGAAATACCTGGACGAGGCTAAGTTCTTCCTCGACTATCGTGGCAAGACCAAGATTCAGACAGAATACTCTCAGAGCCACAAACCCGTATTGGAGCAGGACGAGGCAGTGGGACATGCCGTTCGTGCCACCTATATGTATGCCGGCATGGCTGATGTAGCCGCCCTCACTGGCGATACCGCTTACATCCACGCCATCGACCGCATCTGGGACAACATCGTGAGCAAGAAACTCTATATCACTGGCGGTATCGGAGCCACCAACAATGGCGAGGCTTTCGGACCCAACTATTATCTGCCAAACATGAGTGCTTACTGCAAGACTTGTGCCGCCATCGGTAATGTCTACGTCAACTATCGCCTCTTCTTGCTGCATGGCGAGAGCAAGTATTATGATGTATTGGAGCGCACGCTGTACAATGGTCTCATCTCTGGTGTGAGCATGGACGGTGGTGGTTTCTTCTATCCTAACCCATTGGAGAGCATGGGTCAGCATCAGCGCCAGGCTTGGTTTGGCTGTGCTTGCTGCCCTAGCAACATCTGCCGCTTCTTGCCTTCTCTCCCAGGCTATGTATATGCCGTCAAGGACAGAAATATATACGTCAACCTCTTCCTCAGCAACTCCTCTCAGCTCAACGTGGCTGGCAAGAAGGTGAGCCTGCGTCAAGACACCCAGTATCCATGGGATGGCGACATCGCACTGAAGGTGGATGAGAACAAGGCTGGTCAGTTTGGCTTGAAGATTCGCATTCCAGGATGGGTCAAGGGACAGCCTGTGCCTAGCGACCTCTATTATTATAGCGACGGAAGCGTCTCGGCTACACCATCACCGTGAACGGCAAGAATGTAGCTGCCAGGTAACAGAGGACGGCTACTACACCATCAACCGCAAATGGAAGAAGGGCGACGAGGTTCGCATCCACTTCGACATGGAGGCTCGCACCGTACGTGCCAACAACAAGGTGGAGGCAGACCGTGGTTGCATCAGCATCGAGCGTGGTCCTATCGTATACTGCGCAGAATGGCCAGACAACAACTTCGACATCATGAGCCTCCTGGAGAATCAGGACCCTCAGTTTACCGAGGGCAAGATGGCTTACGATGCCTTCATCTCCAAGGACTACAAGAACGTGCTCACGCTCTACAAGGGACAGAACCTGGAGACTCTCACTGAGAATGTACAGAGCCTCGCCTTCGACAAGAGCGGCAAGCTCACCACCAAGGACGAGACCTTGAAGCTCATCCCTTACTTCGCATGGCTCATCGTGGCAATGGCAATATGAAGGTTTGGTTGCCTCAGGACGTAAAGGCAGCTCGCCCATCAGCTCCAGCCACACTGGCATCTCAGGCAAAGGTGGAGTTCTCTTCTCCAGTTCCAGCCAAGAGCAGCATCACCGACGGTCTGGTACCAGCCGATGAGAACGACCGCTCCATCCCTTACTGCCACTGGTGGCCTAAGAAGAACACCACCGAGTGGATAACCTACACCTTCCCAGAGGCTAAGGAGATTAAGACCAGCACCGTATACTGGTATGATGACCAGCCATGGGGCGGCTGCAAGGTGCCAGACTCTTGGAAGATTTACTACCAGGACGAGGCAGGCAACTGGAAGAAAGTAACAGGCGCAGACGGCTATCCTACCAACAGAGGTGTAGCTAGCACCGTAAACTTCGACCAGTGAAGACCAAGGCAGTGAAGCTGGAGTTGAAGCAGCCAGAGACACATTCTTGCGGATTATTTGAGTGGAGTGTGAAATAATTCAGAAAAAAGTAGTATCTTTGCACCCGAATTAGTACAACATAAAATGAGAAGTAATATGAAGAAAGCATTATTATCATTGCTCTTGGTGATGGCATCCATCATCGGAGCACAGGCACAAAATTCGGGGGCAAAGGCTACACAGACTGCGCAGCCAGCTGCTACTCAGGATGCCGATTCGCTCTATGCCAAGGCTCTCCTGCCAGTAGGCACTGAGCACCAGCTTCCCTGCCTGAAGAAGGGTACATGGACGGTATTGGACTTCTGGGCAACTTGGTGTCCCGACTGCCGCCGAGAGATTCCTACCGTCAAGGAGATGTACAAGAAGTATGGCACTCGTGCCAAGTTTATCGGCGTATCCATGGATACCGACAAGCAGAAGCTCGACACCTATACCCAGACCAACGGCATAGACTGGGAGCAATACAGCGAGTTCAAAAAATGGAAGGAGACTCAGATATCCAAGCATACCAGATCAGCTGGTTGCCAACGATGTATCTCATCTCTCCAGAGGGCAAGGTAGCCTATACCACGGTGCTTGCAGAGCGCATGAACAAGAAACTGGCAGAAATTTTCGGTGAAAACTAAAGATATTCATTATATTTAGGCTTAGAATTGAAGATATTCATTAAAAATTGGCTCAAAGCCAAAGATTTCTGCCAAAATATTTGGTGATTTCAAATATTCGCCTTATCTTTGCATACCGATATCCACTAGTGAGTGGTTGTCGGGATGTACTTTTTTATCAAAAAGTCTAGAAGATTCGGGGTTGACTGGATTTGACGGCGAGATGAAATGGTACGTAAGCACGCGGAGGCTCGTTGGCTACCTCCTAAATCTTAGTGAACAAAAAATTAATTGGCGAAAATAACTACGCTCTCGCTGCTTAATCGAAGTACAGTAGATTAACTTTATTCCGTCACAAGGTGATGGAACGAGACATCGCTCAACGGATGTAGTTCCGAATCTTGTTGGTCAAGCGGTGCAGGCAAATCGGAAATAGTCTAGGTACGCCTCGTTGCCCCAGATGAAATTTTAGAGGATAAGGGTATGTTGGTGGTCCAGGTCTTGTCATACCTCGAAAACCGAAGGCTGGAATAAGCGTGTAGAAAGCGTATGGTTTCCTTGTGCGGACGAGGGTTCGAATCCCTCCAGCTCCACCCTATTTGATAGAAACAAAAAACTCGCAGATTCTTTCTTTTAGAATTTGCGAGTTTTTATTTTGCAGTTATTGTTTTCTCAAACTTTCACGATACTTCAGAGGTGACATATGCAGATGCTCTCTTACATATTTACCGAAGAATGAGGTATTGGAGAAGCCCAGTATACCAGAAATCTCCTTGATTGTTTTCGTTGTAGAACGGAGATAATAGGTGATATCAGCAAGCGTATACTCCGTAATCCACTCGATGGCAGTCTTGCCGGAATGGCGCTTGCAGATGATGGAGAGATATTTTGGCGTGATGCAAAGCTGCTGCGCAAAATATTCTACAGGCTGATGCTTGATTTCGCTCTGCTGCAACATCTCCAGGAACTATCAAAGAAAATCGCTGGCACTGGTTCCAACGTTTCTTTGGGGAGATCTGTCAGCAAAAGATTGCTCACGGCAAGAAGAGCACTCTTCAAGAGCGTCTCCACAATCTCACGGCGATATGGTTTCCACGAACTGCGATCGTTGAACTTCGGATCCAGACAGAGGCGCACCAAGTCGGTAAACTTAGAATAGAATACATATCCACCTCGTCCATCTTCAACACCGAAACCTTGCTCACATACATGGCACGGTTCCATACCGAGATATGAGAACGAAGAATACCAAGCAAGCCGTGATTGCTGACACACATGGCTGTGCATGCAAAATCTTCCGACACCTCTTTGATGTCGAGAATAGAGTTAGGCGGACTGATAAATATATCGCCCTTCTCCACGGTGATTTCCCGCCCGTTTAGTTCAGCTCTCAGGCTGCCTCTCTGACAGGATGCAATCATGTTCATCTGGAATCTCATAGGGTCGGGGTTCTGCAACACCTTGACATTATCTATAATCAAGATGTCCTCATCCAGATAGCTCGCACTGATTTCTGCACTCTGTGCGAACTCACCTTCTTCGATACGCTGCCTGACGTCCTTCTGTTCTTTCATTAATATGTTTTTAAAATTTCTTCACTCTTCGTTCTTCACTCTTCACTATCAAAAAGCCTCTCTGTATTTATTTTCGTCCTTATCCTCCAACATAGAGAGATAACTCTGATAGCGGCTAGCTG
>ENA-OQEB01000437-OQEB01000437.1-human-gut-metagenome-genome-assembly--contig:-NODE-437-length-17481-cov-2.106316_pt1 | contig 17481 bp, 19 predicted proteins | sample MGYA00242787_ERZ504619 | MGnify/ENA primary metagenome ERZ504619 (study PRJEB26092, sample SAMD00036317) | human gut metagenome | host: Homo sapiens | study: EMG produced TPA metagenomics assembly of... | reverse complement strand
CTACACCGCCGACCCGGAGAAGGACCCGACAGCACGAAGTTCCACGACATCACCTACGACGAAGTGCTGAAGCGCGGTCTGAAAGTGATGGACCTCACTGCCACCTGCATGTGCAAAGAGAATAACCTGCCCATCATCGTTTTTGACATGGACACAGTGGGTAATCTGAAAAAAGTGATGCAAGGAGAAGAAATCGGTACACTGGTGCACAATTGAATGGAAAATGGAGAATAAAAAATGAATGTTATTTAATTCTTAATTCTCAATTTTCAATTTAATAATTATATTTGCAAAGTTTCAAATCAAAGCTATTTCAAAACGAAAATAATATGAGAGACGTAAAAGACATCTTAGACGAAGCGCAAGAAAGTATGGACATGGCCATCATGTATCTGGACGAGGCACTGGCTCATATCCGCGCCGGAAAAGCCGATATCCGTTTGCTGGACGGTATCCGTGTGGATTCTTATGAAGTATGGTTCCTATCAACAATGTGGCAGCCGTAACCACTCCGGACGCACGCAGCATTGCCATCAAGCCATGGGATAAGAGCATGTTCCGCGTCATTGAAAAGGCCATCATTGACTCCAGTCTCGCATCATGCCCGAAAACAATGGTGAGATTATCCGTATCGGCATCCCGCCACTGACGGAAGAACGCCGTAAACAACTTGCCAAACAGTGTAAGGGAGAAGGAGAAACTGCCAAGGTAAGTGTACGTAATGCACGCCGTGATGCCATCGACGCCTTGAAGAAATCCGTAAAGGACGGACTGGCCGAAGACGCCCAGAAAGGCGGTGAAGAAAAGCTGCAGAAGATTCACGACAAGTTCATCAAGCAGATTGATGACATGCTGGCTGCAAAGGATAAAGAAATCATGACCGTTTAATTAAGTTGAAAACGGAAAATGGAAGTTGAAAATAAACCGATATACCAAGTATAGAAGCCTTTCAACCTTCCATTTTCAACTTTCAACTTTCAACTTTCAATTATTTTGAGGGGACTCGTTATAAAAAACACCGGAAGTTGGTACTTGGTACGGACTGACGACGGAAGGGAGATTGAATGTAAAATCAAAGGGAACTTCCGGCTGAAAGGCATACGAAGCACTAATCCCGTGGCTGTAGGCGATTATGTGAACATCATACTGAACCAAGAAGGTACGGCCTTTATCAGCGAGATAGAGGACCGGAAGAATTACATCATCCGCCGCGCCTCCAACCTTTCCAAGCAATCGCACATTCTTGCTGCCAACCTCGACCAGTGCATGCTCATAGTGACGGTGAACTATCCCGAGACCTCCACTACCTTTATAGACCGTTTTCTCGCCTCTGCCGAGGCATACCGTGTTCCCGTCAAGATATATTCAACAAAGTGGATGCCTACAATGAAGAGGAACTGCACTATCTGGACAGTCTCATCAACCTTTACACCACCATCGGCTATCCTTGTTTCAAGGTTTCTGCCAGAAAAGGGGAAGGCATCGACACTATCGAGAAAGAACTCAAAGGACGCATAACCCTCTTTTCCGGACATTCCGGAGTAGGGAAATCGACACTCATCAAGGCAATACTGCCCGATATAGAGATTAAAACCGGAGAGATATCCGCCTATCATAATAAAGGTATGCACACCACTACCTTCTCAGAAATGTTCCCGGTTCCGGGCAACGGATATATCATTGACACTCCGGGCATCAAAGGTTTCGGAACATTCGATATGGAAGAAGAAGAGATAGGCCACTACTTCCCGGAAATATTCAAGGTATCTGCCGACTGCCGTTACGGCAACTGTACCCACCGCCACGAACCCGGATGCGCTGTACGCGAGGCTGTCGAGAAGCACTATATCAGCGAATCCCGTTACGCTTCTTATCTGAACATGCTGGAGGACAAGGAGGAGGGAAAATACCGGGCTGCTTACTGATTTGTCATTTTATCACCTTTCCAATCCATATTCTTACACTTTTTAACTCTTTATCTTTTAAACTATTCTCTTTTCCCGTAGTCTAATCTAAGCTGATTTTATTACTACTAATACTACAACATGAATAAGAGAGTTAAATGGGGCATCATTATCGTGATTGGTGCCGGACTGATTGGAGGAGGAATCTACTCCCAATTACCTAAAGAGAATGAAGAATTAGCCGCTGCAGACAAGGTGATGACCGGTCAACGTAGCGGTAAGAAAATTCTAAACGTAAACGCAAAAATAATCAAACCGCAACTGCTGAAGGATGAAATACAAATCAGCGGCAGCCTGCTGCCGGATGAGGAAGTGGACCTTTCTTTCGAGACATCCGGCAAAATCATAGAGATAAATTTTGAAGAAGGCAGCTTCGTCAAGAAAGGACAATTACTTGCCAAAGTTAATGACCGGCCGCTGCAAGCACAATTGCAACGCCTCGTCTCCCAATTAAAGTTGGCAGAAGACCGCGTGTTTCGCCAGAACGCCCTGCTGGAAAGGGATGCGGTCAGTAAAGAAGCCTACGAACAAGTAAAGACCGAGCTGGCCACCCTGAATGCCGACATTGACCTGATAGAATCGAACATCGCACAAACTGAGCTGCGTGCTCCTTTCGACGGTGTCATCGGTCTGCGCCAAGTCAGTGTGTACTTACGCTTCCCCTACAACCATTGTAGCCAAACTCACCAAGATTTCGCCGTTGAAGGTGGAATTTGCCGTACCCGAGCGGTTATGCCAAATGACGTAAAGAACCGGCGCCGGACTGGACTTCACTCTCGAAGGAAAGCTAAATACCTTCCACGCCACGGTTTATGCACGCGAATCAAAGATAGACCCTACTACCCATACCCTGACAATCCGTGCACTTTATCCCAATGCCAACGGAGCTGTGCTTCCGGGCCGCTATGCCAGCATCAAGCTGAACAAGGATGAGATTCAGGACGCCCTTGCCGTACCGTCCGAAGCCATTGTACCGGAAATGGGAAAAGACAAGATATTCCTCTATAAGTCGGGAAAAGCCCAGCCGGTAGAGATTACTACGGGAATCCGTACGGAAGCGGAAGTACAAGTATTGCAAGGCTTGCAGGCAGGAGATACCATCATCACCTCGGGAACCCTGCAACTCCGTACCGGACTACCGGTAACACTGGACAATATCAATTGACAACTGTCAATTATCAACCGTTAATTATCAATTGTAAAGAATGAATATATCCGAATTAAGTATACGGCGACCGGTACTCTCGACAGTACTTACCTGATAATCCTGCTGTTTGGCTTCATCGGCTACAATTATCTGGGTGTACGCGAGTACCCGTCTGTAGACAATCCTATCATATCAGTATCCTGCTCCTATCCGGGTGCCAACGCCGATGTCATCGAGAACCAGATAACGGAGCCTCTGGAGCAGAACATCAACGGTATTCCCGGCATACGCTCCCTCTCCAGTGTCAGCCAGCAAGGCTCATCACGCATTACAGTAGAGTTTGAGCTTTCCGTTGACCTGGAAACCGCCGCCAACGACGTACGTGATAAAGTGTCGCGTGCACAGCGCTATCTGCCTCGTGACTGTGACCCTCCTACCGTATCAAAAGCCGATGCGGACGCCACCCCTATCCTGATGGTTGCCCTCCAAAGTGACAAACGTTCCCTACTGGAGCTCAGTGAAATAGCCGACCTGACTGTCAAGGAGCAGCTTCAGACTATTTCAGATGTAAGTAGTGTAAGTATCTGGGGGAGAAAAGCGCTATTCCATGCGGCTTTGGCTGGACCCATCAAGATGTCCGGCTATGGAATCACTCCTCTGGATGTAAAGAATGCGGTGGACAACGAAAACGTAGAGCTCCCTTCCGGAAGTATCGAAGGAAACACTACCGAGCTCACCATCCGTACGTTGGGTCTGATGCATACAGCCGAAGAGTTCAACAATCTTATCCTGAAGGAAGACGGTAACCGTATTGTCCGCTTCAGCGACATTGGACGTGCCGAACTGGGACCAGCCGACATCAAAAGTTATATGAAGATGAACGGTGTGCCCATGGTAGGTGTCGTAGTAATTCCGCAGCCGGGTGCCAACCACATTGAAATAGCCAACGCCGTATATGACCGCATGGAGAAGATGAAGAAAGACCTTCCCGAAGATGTTCATTACAACTACGGTTTTGACAATACCAAGTTTATCCGCGCTTCTATCGACGAGGTGAAGCAGACGGTGTATGAGGCCTTTGTACTGGTTATCATCATCATTTTCCTCTTCTTGCGCGATTGGCGTGTGACGCTTGTGCCATGTATTGTAATCCCCGTTTCGCTGATTGGAGCTTTCTTCGTCATGTATCTGGCCGGTTTCTCCATCAATGTGCTCTCCATGCTTGCCGTGGTGCTTGCCGTGGGCTTGGTGGTGGACGACGCATCGTGATGACGGAGAACATTTATGTCCGCATCGAGAAAGGGATGCCACCGAAAGAAGCGGCATAGAAGGAGCCAAGGAGATTTTCTTTGCCGTCATCTCCACTACCATTACGCTGGTGGCGGTATTCTTCCCTATTGTATTCATGGACGGTACGACAGGACGACTGTTCCGCGAATTCAGTATCGTGGTCTCCGGTTCGGTGATTATCTCCTCCTTCGCCGCATTGACTTTTACGCCGATGCTTGCCACCAAACTTTTAATCAAAAGGGAACAGCAGAGCTGGTTCTATCGCAAGACCGAACCTTTCTTCGAAGGAATGAACCGGGTATACAGCAAGTCACTGGCCGCCTTCCTGAAACGGCGCTGGATTGCCCTGCCCTTCACCATCGTCACCATCCTGCTTATCGGAGTCCTTTGGAATACTATCCCGGCTGAAATGGCGCCATTGGAGGACCGTTCGCAAATCAGTATCAATACAATGGGTGCCGAAGGAGTGACTTACGAATATATCCGCGACTATACCGAAGACATCAATCATCTGGTGGACTCCATTATCCCGGATGCAGAAGCGGTAACAGCGCGTGTGTCCAGTGGTAGCGGTAACGTACGTATCACACTGAAAGACATGAAAGACCGTGACTATACCAGATGGAAGTTGCCGAAAAGTTGTCGAAGGCAGTGCAGAAAAAGACCATGGCACGCTCTTTCGTACAGCAGTCCTCCTCATTCGGAGGACGGCGCGGCGGTATGCCCGTGCAGTATGTATTGCAGGCAACCAATATCGAGAAATTGCAGGAGGTGCTCCCCAAGTTCATGACGAAGGTCTACGAAAATCCGGTATTCCAGATGGCAGACGTAAACCTGAAGTTCAGCAAGCCTGAAGCGCGCATCAACATCAACCGTGACAAGGCGAGCATCATGGGCGTAAGCACCAAGAACATTGCCCAAACCCTGCAATACGGCTTGAGCGGACAGCGCATGGGCTACTTCTACATGAACGGAAAGCAATACGAGATATTAGGCGAAATCAACCGCCAGCAACGCAACAAGCCCGCCGACCTGAAAGGCATCTATATCCGAAGCGACAACGGGAACATGGTACAGCTGGACAACCTAATTGAGCTTACCGGCGGCATCGCACCTCCGAAACTGTACCGTTACAACCGTTTCGTTTCTGCCACCATCTCCGCGGGACTGGCGGACGGCAAGACCATCGGACAAGGTCTGGATGAAATGGACAAGATTGCCAAGGAGACGCTGGACGAGACCTTCCGCACCGCACTGACCGGAGACTCCAAAGAGTATAGGGAGAGTTCCTCCAGTCTGATGTTCGCCTTCATTCTGGCCATCGTGCTGATTTACCTGATTCTGGCCGCCCAGTTCGAAAGCTTCAAGGACCCGCTGATTATCATGTTGACGGTGCCTCTCGCCATTGCCGGCGCGCTGGTATTCATGTATTTCGGAGACATCACGATGAATATATTCAGCCAGATTGGCATCATCATGCTGATTGGTCTAGTGGCAAAGAACGGTATCCTGATTGTGGAATTTGCCAATCAGAAGCAGGAAGCGGGTGAAGACAAGATGCGAGCCATCAAGGACGCCTCCCTGCAACGTCTGCGCCCCATCCTGATGACGAGTGCCTCCACCATCCTGGGATTGATACCGCTTGCCTACGCCACCGGCGAAGGCTGCAACCAGCGCATCGCCATGGGTACTGCCGTCGTAGGCGGCATGCTCATCTCCACACTGCTGACGATGTACATCGTGCCTGCCATATATAGTTATGTATCAACGAACCGAAGTAAACTGAAGACCGAATGAAACGCATTGTTTTAATTTTCATAGCCACTGCCTGCACAGCGCTGGGCCTTTATGCACAGCCTGCGCCTACCTACACCTTGAAGTCCTGTCTGGAGCAGGGATTGCTGAACAACTACTCCCTGCGCATTGTCCGCAATGAAGAGCAGGTCAGCAAGAACAACGCCACACTGGGCAATGCGGGCTACCTGCCCACACTGGGCCTCTCCGCCGGCTACAAGGGAACCATAGACAATACCGAGACCAAAGCCCGAGCCACCGGAGAGACAACCAAGGACAACGGAGTGTTTGACCAAACTCTCGATGCAGGCATCAACCTGAACTGGACCATCTTCGACGGTTTCAACATTACCGCCAACTACCAACGGCTCAAGGAGCTGGAACGCCAAGGCGAGACCAATACGCGCATCGCCATCGAGGACCTGATAGCCAACATAGCCGCCGAATACTATAACTATGTGCAGCAGAAAATCCGCTTGAAGAACTTCCGTTATGCCGTATCGCTATCCAAAGAGCGCCTGCGCATTGTGGAAGAGCGTTACCACATCGGTAACTTCTCGCGCCTGGACTACCAGCAGGCCAAAGTGGACTTCAATGCCGACAGTGCCCAATACATGAAACAGCAGGAACTGCTGCACACCTCACGTATCCAGCTGAACGAACTCATGGCAAACAAAGATGTAGACCAGCCGTTTATCATACAAGACAGCCTCATCAACGTGACCGCCTCCCTGAACTTCGAGGAGCTGTGGAACGCCACCCTCACCATCAACGCCTCACTGCTACGTGCCGAACAGAACAGTACCCTGGCCCGTCTGGACTACAAGAAAGTCTGCTCGCGCGACTACCCATACGTGAAGATGAACGGCGGATACGGCTACACCCTCAACAAGTATGACATCTCTGCCAACAGCCGCCGCAGCAACCTCGGTCTGAACTTCGGCGTCACGGTCGGCTTCAATCTGTTCGACGGCAACCGGCGCCGCGAACGCAAGAATGCCCGCATTGCCGTGCAGAACGCTCGCCTGGAACGGGAGCAACTGGAGCAAGCCCTGCGCGCCGACCTCAGCAACCTATGGCAGGCCTACCAAAACAACCTGCAAATGCTGAACCTGGAACGCCAGAACCTTGTGGCTGCCAAGGAGAACCACGAGATTGCCATGGAACGATATATGCTGGGCAACCTCTCGGGAATCGAGATGCGCGAAGCCCAAAAGAGTCTGCTGGATGCAGAAGAACGTATTCTCTCCGCGGAATATGATACCAAATTATGTGAAATCTCCCTACTGCAAATCAGTGGAAAAGTAGCGCGCTATATGGAATAAGCAATATAATCCGTACCTTTACGCCCGATTTATCAGAATTAAAGCACAATGGATTATTCATCAGAAAGCCATTCGAGGCACTGCAAGCGGAGGCGAATGCCTCCGGAAAGAAAACATTGAAACGTGTACTTGGTCCGTGGAGCCTTGTTGCCCTGGGCGTGGGAGTCATCATCGGAGCGGGTCTATTCTCCATCACCGGAACGGTGGCGGCAGGCTATACGGGACCGGCCATCACACTGTCCTTTGCCATTGCCGCACTGGGATGCTGCTTCGCCGGACTATGTTATGCGGAATTTGCATCCATGATACCCGTAGCCGGCAGCGCATACACCTACTCGTATGCCACGATGGGCGAACTCATCGCCTGGATTATCGGGTGGGACCTGGTACTGGAATACACCGTAGCCGCAACCACGGTAAGCATCAGCTGGAGCCGCTATCTGGTCGTCTTTCTCGAGGGACTGGACATACATCTACCGCAAGTCCTCACCGCCTGTCCCTGGATGGTGGAGTCGTAAATATCCCCGCCTTCCTTATCGTCGTGCTGATGAGCCTCTTCCTGATACGGGGTACGGAAGGCAGCTCCATCTTCAACGGCTTCATTGTATTCCTGAAGGTTTCCGTCATACTGATTTTGTCATACTCGGCTGGAAATACATCAATACCGACAACTATACACCTTACATCCCTGCCAATACGGGCGTGCTGGGCGAATATGGCTTCTCCGGCATCCTGCGAGGGGCGGCCATCGTATTCTTCGCCTTCCTCGGGTTCGACGCTGTGAGCACAGCTGCCCAAGAGACGAAGAACCCGAAGCGGAACATGCCTATCGGCATTCTGGTCTCCCTGCTGGTATGCACCGTGCTCTATATGGTTTTTGCCCACGTCATGACGGGAGTGGCACACTACACCGCCTTCAGCGGACAGCAAGGCATTGCTCCCGTTGCCATAGCCATAGAGCACATGGGGCAGGCTGATGCGGCAGGTATCATCCAGCCGGACTATCCCTGGCTGAACCGTGCCATCGTGCTGTCCATTCTGTTCGGATATTGCTCCGTCATCATGGTGACGCTGCTGGGACAGAGCCGCGTATTCCTGAGCATGAGCCACGACGGGCTGCTGCCTCCTTTCTTCTCGCATATCAACGAAAAGTTCCGTACTCCGGCACGCAGCAACCTGCTCTTCATGGTACTTGTGGGCCTGCTGGCAGCTTTTGTACCCGCACGGCTGGCCGGAGAGATGACAAGCATCGGCACGCTGATGGCCTTCACGCTGGTCTGTGCCGCTGTACTGGTAGTACGCAGAACCATGCCTGACGTGCCCCGTTCCTTTAAAACCCCACTTGTTCCACTTATCCCCATACTGGGTATTCTTACTTGCCTTTGCATGATGTTGTTCCTTCCTGCCGATACATGGATACGCCTGGTGCTGTGGATGCTCATCGGTCTGGACATCTACGTGGGCTACGGCATGAAGCACAGTAAGCTGGAGCATGGAGGCGACACCCGCCACGCAGGTGACCTTGAACATGATTGGACTTATCCTTGCCGTTCTTTGTGTCATCACCGGACTATGGCACCAACAGACTGTGGGATGGGGAGAAAGCAAAGTGCTGCTGATTATCTCGTTTGTTTTCGCATTCACGCACTGCGCTTACTATATGTGGAGAATCTGGAGGAGATAATAAGCCCTAAATCTCCTCCTTTAAAGATAAACAATCTTTCATCCAAACTACCCCAGCACCCACTTGGTCCGTTTCCCGAAACAACGGTATGCCATTGCCACCAGAAACCAGGAAGTACAGAAAGCGACGACTGCGGCACAAGGTATCTGAAGATAGATAGGAACATGGATAGCACGCATCAGGACTACGCTCGGTCCGGTAAAGAAATAGTGTATCATATAGACTCCAAAACCACAGAGCGTCAAGTTTGCCAATGCTTTCTTGATGCGCTCCGAACGGAAATTGGCCCGCTTGCAAAGCATAAACACGGGGGATAGTCATCATTACTACATTCAGCGAACAGTAGGTAAAGAAGAGTTCGAGCATCTCATCCGTAAAATCCGGCAAGGAAGTCATATGGCGGAAACCAAGGAATGTTACGGCATAGCCAATGGCAAACATGGGAATGCCGATGCACAGAGTTGCCGGCCCGTCCAGTTATGGTTCCTCAGATAATGGCCCAACAATAGGTACCGTTAAAACCGGCAAAGTAATACAGCATACCGAACGAGTTCCACGAGCAAGTCCCCCAAAGGTACGGAGCGGCAAACTCGGTATAATAAGGCAGCAGCAGTGTCACTCCCCATGCTGCAAGAAACCATAGTTTGGCACGTTCCGAGGCCTTCTCCACCCATGCCGAGAATATCGGAAGATAGAGATAAAGCCCTATTAGCAGATAGATATACCACATGTGTACATCCAATAGAGAGAAATTAAAAGGCATTTCTGCAATATATCCCAGGCTCACTGCCAGAGACTGGCGCATCACTTCCTCACCCGAATAAGGGAAGAAATCCAGAATCACTTTCGGCTCCACTCCCAGCAGTCCCGTTATCCAGGGGAACAGATTGTAAATCACAGACCAGATGAGGAAAGGAAAGAATACGCGGGGGATACGTTTCTTGTAGAATGCCGAGGCGTCACCCCGTACCGGCAACAGCAATGCACCGGTAATCATTACAAAAAGCGGTACGCAAAGACGGAGCGCCGCACCGTAGACAGCTCCCCCAAAACTTGATGTCAACAATGTCGGGCGATGTGCCTGGATAGAAGTTAAAAGGGTCTGTGCAATGGCAGCAAACTACTGTAAACATTGCAACAAGCGTACCACATCCAGCCATACGATGTGTTGTGCCGGAGTTTGTCGTGTAAGAGTCAGTTCCATGTTTTATTAAATTGGTTGTTTGGAGGGCTAAAGATAAAGAAGTTAACTGAGAAATGAAAAGGAGAATGTAACAAAAATACGACAACAAACGAGTTTCAGTTTTATTCTCCTATAGAGAACAATCTGTTTTATCAAGGCAGAACAGAGTGTTCCAATAGGGAAGAACACTTTGTTCCAACATGAAAGAACAGTTTGTTTCTTCCTATTGAAACAATTTGTTTCAACATAAAGGAACAGTTTGTTTTGCTTGATGAAACAGAGTGTTCTATGCCGCGAAACACTTTGTTTTCCTCTACAAAACAAAAAAGCCGTAACAAGATTTTCTCCGTTACGGCTTTCCTTATATTATGCCTTTCTAAAAGGCTTCTGTTTTACTTGCTGCAATTCCAGGGCTTCAGTTGCTTGAAGAAGTCGTTGCCCTTATCGTCCACCAAGATGAATGCAGGGAAGTTCTCCACCTCAATCTTCCAGATAGCTTCCATACCGAGTTCGGGATATTCCACGCACTCAATGCTCTTGATGTTGTTCTGTGCCAAGATAGCGGCAGGACCACCGATAGAGCCCAAGTAGAAACCGCCATACTTTTGGCAGGCATCTGTCACTTGCTGGCTGCGGTTACCTTTGGCAAGCATAATCATGCTGCGCCGTGGCTTTGGAAGAGGTCTACATACGGTCCATACGTCCGGCAGTAGTCGGGCCCATGGAGCCGCAAGCCATGCCTTGAGGAGTCTTGGCAGGACCGGCGTAGTAGATGGGATGGTCTTTGATGTACTGCGGTAGGTCTTCGCCACGGTCCAGACGTTCTTTCAGCTTGGCGTGTGCGATGTCACGGCCTACGATAATGGTTCCATTCAGAGACAAACGGGTGGAAACCGGATACTTGGTCAGTTCCTTCAGAATATCGGCCATCGGCTGGTTCAAGTCAATCTTCACCACGTCGCCTTCACCGGCCTTACGGAGTTCTTCGGGAATCAGTTCACCCGGATTGCTGTCGAGTTTTTCAATCCAGATACCTTCTTTATTGATTTTACACTTGATGTTACGGTCGGCAGAGCAGGAAACACCCAGACCCACGGGACAGGACGCACCGTGACGCGGCAGGCGGATGATGCGGATGTCGTGAGCCAGATACTTGCCGCCGAACTGGGCACCGAGGCCAATCTTATGAGCTTCTTCCAGTACCAGCTTCTCCAGTTCCACATCGCGGAAAGCGCGGCCGAACTCATTGCCGGTAGTGGGTAGGTTATCGTAGAAGTGGGTGGAAGCCAGTTTCACAGTCAGCAAGTTCTTTTCGGCAGAGGTACCGCCGATAACGAATGCGATGTGATAGGGAGGACAAGCTGCCGTACCCAAAGTCTTGATTTTTGAGATAAGGAAGGGAACCAATGTTTCGGGGTTGAGGATAGCCTTTGTCTCCTGGTAGAGATAAGTCTTGTTGGCAGAGCACCACCCTTGGTTACGCAGAGGAACTCGTACTCCATACCTTCCGTAGCTTCGATGTCAATCTGTGCGGGAAGGTTGCACTTCGTATTCACCTCATCGTACATGGTGAGGGGAGCATTCTGCGAATAGCGCAGGTTCTCTTCGGTATAAGTCTTGTAAACACCCAGTGAGAGAGCTTCTTCATCACAGTAGCCGGTCCATACTTGTTGTCCCTTTTCGCCGTGGATGATTGCCGTACCCGTATCCTGGCAGAAAGGAAGTACCCCCTTGGATGCTACCTCTGCATTGCGCAGGAAGGTGAGTGCCACGTATTTATCGTTATCGCTTGCTTCGGGGTCACTCAGAATCTTAGCAACCTGCTCGTTGTGCGAACGACGCAACATGAACGATACATCACGGAAAGCCGCATTGGCCATTGCCGTCAAACCTTCTTTTTCAATCTTCAGGATAGGTTTTCCTTCAAACTCGCTTACTGACACGTAATCTTTTGTAAGCAGATAATACTCAGTAGTATCTTTCCCCTTCTCGAACATGCTGATACTTGAACGGAGGTGTTGTTGCCATAATTACTCGTATATTTAATGTTTAAAAGTGATTCGGGTAGCAAAGGCAGCACAAAACCGCCTTTACCGAGCAAAGGTAAAAACTATTATTGAAATAATTCTTTAATTAGAGTAAAAACGCAACAAATCATAATTAATTTTCTGACACCCGCTGCATCCGCCCTATCAGTTCATCGCCCAGCGCCGTCTTCACCTCAATGTGTTTCAGCACAGCCATTACAAACGGATTGCTTTCAAAGTCGCCGCGTACCTGCTCAAAATCGAGTTCCTTTTCCAAGCGTGAGCCGTCAGCTCCAAAGCCCGTCATGGAAGCCAGTGAAAATTCTTTCTTAGCATCCTCATACACCATGCGGTCGAGGCCAACTACTGCTTCTTTCCATTTTTCGACAATATGTATGACGTCTTCTGCCGTCATACCTTCCGGCTTGATACCATAGAACTCTTCCAACTTCTCATACGCCCAGGTCCATTCGTAGGTATAGTAGTTGCTGTGCATCTTCTCAAACTCGGCATTGATAGACTTCAAGCGATTGACTTTGCCGGACTCAATACCGTCTATCAGCGCATCTATCTCACTCTTTGGGGCTATCAATCCGGAAATATCCACCATTCGCCGCTGCCAATGGCAGTATCGGGCTTCAAACGGGCACGTATTTCTTCATTGCTCCGGAAGTCAATGCCTTCCAAGCGCTTGATGACAGAGTTTCCGAGGAACTTATGAATGGCTATTTCATAGAAGCGGATACCTTTCACCAAAGCCGAGTTACGTATCTTCGCACTATGGAAAGAATAGATATCCGAAAGCTCGCCACTGGCATGACGCAGATTCTGCAACGTTTCCCGTCCCTTGAACATTTTCTGCACCGTGTAGGGGCTGAGAAGATTATAGTTGATGTAATCCAGTTTGTTCGGGTCGGTACGCCCGTCACGTTTCGGCCACTTCTGGGCATCACGGATGGTACCCACACTACGCAGGTTGACACCGGGTACAAGGTAGGTGGTATTATTCTGCTCTATCAAGTAAGAGAACGGCAGGTTCGAAGTATCAGAATGGTTGACATGGCGCCCCATTACCAAGGAAAACGCTCCCACCCTTGCAGGCCACAAGATGTACGAATCGGAAGTCGTCTTGGCACCACGCTCCAAAGTGCCTTGATGGATAGGCCCTAACTTATACATATGGTTGCTCTGATTGGACCCCGAACCGGCATTCATAAAGGAAAACATACCGGCAATCAGCAACGTGGATTTATGGTGTGTCACCGTATAAGGTCCGGCAAAAATAGCGCACGCCTCCCCGTTCTCTCCCTGGCAGTTGCTGAAAAACAAAGAATCCGAGGCAGAGTAGTTGTGTCCCAACTTGCATGCCTGCCCCACGAAGCAGCGGCTCAGCATAGCTCCGTCATCTACATGAGACCCGGTAGAGATGATGAAATCATCACAAATCACCCCATGCCCGATGTGTACCGGCGCCACCTCGTTGCTGTTGATGCTTCCGTTATACAGACGGCATGTACCACAGATGCGGCAATAATCACCGATGCGCACATTCTTTATGGAACCGGTGTTCAATATCATTACATGGTTCCCGATGCTTCCTACAGCAGAAGCATGTTTGTTGGAATAAAAATCCGTGATTTCCTTCATCCGTGCAATCAGCTCCGGGCGATGGCGGTAAAGCGCCAGAATATAGGCTTGGTGTGCGGAGAGTTTATCATTAATCAGCACCTCACGGCCTCCCGTCTCATTCAGGACAGACACTTCTACCCCGTTACCGAACTTCGACACACCGTCTACCAGAATAATATCCACATTCTCAATGAAGGTGTCATGCCCTATTTCATAATTGGCAATGTAGTTCTGGATATTCTCAATGCAACAGTTATCTCCCACCGTTACATTATGCAGCGTCACATGCCGCAAACCGGAATGCTTCCTGATTCCTCCCGGCAACATAAATTCTGAATGGAACACTCCCAAACACACCTCACCCGAAAAACGGGTATGATGCACAAATTCCGTTGAGAACTCTTCTGCAACGGTTACTTTCCCCCAATCATCAGCCAGACATGACTGGCTCTTCAACCGGAGAATTTCATCTTCGGTCAGTCTTCTGTAATTCATCCTTATAACGAGTTATGAGTTATGAGTTATAAGTTATTGCCTTTGCCGGCACTACCGATTCAAACCGCTGCCAGCAAATAACTCATAACTTATAACTCATAACTAAAATTAAACTTCTTCTTCGTAGGTCTGATAAAGAAAGTCATTATAGGGGTACTTCTGCACGTGCAATTCCTTCACACGCTGATAAACTACACTCTTCAGTTCCTCCATATTGATTTTTTTGCGGGCAGAAATAAAGAGGCAGTTATCCTCCATCTTAGCCATCCACGTCTTCATCAGTCTTCGAGTGTCAAGTTTTCCTTGGTTCTGGGGGTAAGGTCGTCAGCCGCTTTCTCTATATAAGTATAAGCGTCTATCTTATTGAATACAAGAATCATGGGCTTACCGGCGGCACCGATATCTGCCAACGTCTTGTTCACAACTTCTATCTGTTCTTCAAAATCCGGATGAGAGATGTCTACGATATGCAACAGCAAGTCCGCCTCGCGTACTCATCCAGAGTAGACTTGAAGGAGTCTACCAAATCCGTCGGCAATTTACGGATAAAGCCCACCGTATCGGATAGCAGGAACGGCAGGTTCTCAATAATCACCTTACGCACCGTAGTATCCAACGTGGCAAACAGCTTATTCTCTGCAAAGACTTCACTTTTCGAAAGCAAAGTCATCAATGTGGATTTTCCTACATTGGTATATCCCACCAATGCCACACGAATCAAGCGTCCGCGGTTCTTCCGCTGGGTAGACTTCTGCTTGTCAATCTCAGCCAAGCGCTCCTTCAACAATGACATACGGTTCAAGATGATACGGCGGTCCATTTCCAGCTGCGTTTCACCCGGGCCGCGAAGTCCCACGGAACCTTTACCTCCACCGGCACCGGAGCCACCACCCTGGCGTTCCAAGTGGGTCCACAAACGTTGCAGACGAGGAAGCATATACTTGTATTGCGCCAGCTCCACCTGCGTTTTTGCATTGGCAGTCTGGGCACGCATGGCAAAGATATCGAGAATCAGGGACGTACGGTCCAGTATCTTGATTTTGAGTTCAGCTTCTATATTGCGTATCTGCTTGGCGGAGAGTTCATCATCAAAAATCACCATGCCGATTTCGCGTTCGGCTTCTTCTTCATTCCGGATATACTCTTTAATTTCTTCCAGCTTGCCCTTGCCGACATAAGTCACGGAATGCGCTGCATCCAGCTTCTGGGTAAACCGCTTCACTACTTCCGCCCCGCTGTCTCAGCCAAGAATGCAAGCTCGTCCAGGTATTCATTGGTCTTACGCTCATCCTGAGTCTTCGTGACAAGACCTACCAATACCGCTGTTTCTGCCTGCGCTTCGGAGATTACAAATTCTTTCATAGTTTCTATACCTTATTATATATACGTATTGTTGGTTCGGGCAGCAAATATAAATAATTTTGGCGGAAGCGCCTTAAAAAGGGGAATAAAATAAAAACAGACACAATAGAAAAATGGCATGTAAAATGAAGTCGAACTTCATCTTACATGCCATTTCAAATTACATGTTATCTAATTGCCAGAATAATCAGAACCTTCCGGCATCTCCAACGTTTCCGTGAATCCCTGATACAGTACTCCCCATTTACCACTGTCAAGTACTACCAAGCCCTGCATCGGGAAAGACAACACGTTTCCTTTACGCTCCATACCTGCTGCTGCAAAGTATAGCATACCATAGTCCGTCTTGTCATAACCAGTAGGTTGAGGATCCCAACCTATCAGTTCTTGATTGTCATCGCTTAGCGTAAACATGATGGGATATCCTTTCGTAATGCAATCTTCCAGCTTATAGATATTAGCCTCTTTAGCCTTCAGCACAGGTTGATCCCAACCCTCTCCAAATAATTGAGATGTATAGTAGCCTGTACCTATATTGAGCCAAGTATAGTCACGCTTTATATTGACCGTCACCTTGGGTGAACCATAAACATAGGAATCTTCTTCAGGAATGGCAATAGTATAAGATGCAGTAGTACCCACAGCTATGTCAAACGCAATCTTTACTTCTTTGAGTGCTTCACCGGCAGCAAAATCAACCGTTGTCGGCACTGTTACGCTCTCCGCATCTGTAGTCAAGTGAATAGATGCAGCCGCATCCGTTTTCTGACGGCCGATTTTGACTACAAAAACCTGTTCATCATTCGGATAATAAGTCAAATCAGTGTTATCAGCATAGATATAAGCTTGTACACCCTCGGTAGGAACCGGAGAAGGCTCCCACTCCACACCGTCTGAACAAGCCGTCATAGCCAAACCGCATACGGCCAAGCCCAAAAACAATTTATTGAATATCTTATTCATATACAAATTCTATTAAAAGTTAGTTCATTGGTTAATTGTTACCCGGTGCAAACTCCCCTATCGGAGTAGGACGTTTAGCAATAGCACCGGACGGGTCCGGATTGTTCATTCCCTGAAGGGCAGTATTTGAATCGACCTCGGTCTTAGGAATCATCAATGTCCAGTTGGGCTTCACACCTTTACAGTTTATCTTGAAGATATCTTCTATAAAGTTGGTACCCTCATAATTCTGAATGACATCCGGTTTCAGACGTTTAGCCGTGGGGAATGCGATTCCCTCACCCCAGAACTCGATACGCATCTGTTTCAACACCTCAAGTTGGAAATTACGCAAATCACCCGTACTGAAATTGTAATTGCTCTGGCGGTACTGCTTCATAAAGTTATTCAACAACTGTACGCCTGCTGCCACATTCTGGCTGGCACCTACTGCTTCAGCCTCTATGAGATACATCTCTTCCACACGCATCACGGGAATATCCGCAGCCGCACCCACAGAATAAGTGTTATAGTCACCACCCACGGGGCGGAACTTCAATGACATATATCCGGTTGTTCATCCAGCCATGCATTGCCTCTCACTGACTGGTAAGCGTAAGTACTTCTGTCCGGGTCAAG
>ENA-OQEB01000436-OQEB01000436.1-human-gut-metagenome-genome-assembly--contig:-NODE-436-length-17482-cov-1.823567_pt1 | contig 17482 bp, 25 predicted proteins | sample MGYA00242787_ERZ504619 | MGnify/ENA primary metagenome ERZ504619 (study PRJEB26092, sample SAMD00036317) | human gut metagenome | host: Homo sapiens | study: EMG produced TPA metagenomics assembly of... | reverse complement strand
AAACCCAAATCTATCGTAATATGCTTGATTCCCAAACGCTCACAATGCATCTTGGCGAAAGGAATTTCACGCTCGTTATGATTACTTCCATAGTTAAAACTAATGCCGAGTGCAATCTCGTCTTTCTTATCGTAGAGCAACGTGATGCTATCCATGCCACCGCTCACAATGATTACTGAATCCTTCATTTTACTTTGATTTTTGAACTGTATGATTACTTTTTACTTCACCCGAACAGGCAGCGGAATGCTTCTTCCACCTTCCTTACGGGATGAATTTCTATCTGATATTTCTTATGGTCGAAACCATGATTGTTGTACTTCGGGATGATGATGTGCTGGAATCCCAGTTTTTCAGCCTCAGCAATACGCTGCTCGATGCGGCTCACCGGACGGACTTCACCGCTCAGACCTACCTCGCTGCCATACACCAACCTTGCTCGATAGGCGTGTCAACATTGCTGCTCAATACGGCTGCCAACACACTCAAGTCCATGGCAGGATCGGTTACTCTCAATCCTCCGGCAATATTCAGGAACACGTCCTTCTGCATCAGCTTGAACCCCACACGTTTCTCTAGAACCGCCAGGAGCATGTTCAAACGGCGCTGGTCAAAACCAGTTGCCGAACGCTGCGGAGTTCCATAGGCTGCTGTTGAAACCAAAGCCTGCGTTTCCACCAGGAACGGGCGTACACCCTCAATGGCAGCACTGATGGCAACACCCGAAAGCCCGTCATGATCTTCAGTAAGCAGCAACTCTGAAGGATTGCTCACCTGTCGGAGTCCGCCTTGCATCATCTCATAGATTCCCAACTCAGAAGTACTTCCGAATCGGTTTTTGATGCTTCTCAAGATGCGGTACATGTAATGCTGGTCGCCCTCAAACTGAATCACCGTATCTACGATGTGCTCCAGAATCTTTGGTCCGGCAAGCGTTCCCTCCTTATTAATATGTCCTATCAGAATAACCGGAATGCCACTCGTCTTGGCAAATCGGAGCAGGGAGGCTGCACACTCGCGAACTTGGGAAACAGAACCCGGCGAACTGTCCACTTCTTCCGTAGCAATGGTTTGGATAGAATCTATAACTATCAGCTGTGGAGCCACTTCCTGAATATGACTGAAGATTTTCTCCAACTGCGTTTCACAGAGAACCGTAATATGATCAAAGGCTCCTTCTGATGAAAGAGAAGCCGTTTTCAGAGTGTCTGCAGAAGAACCCTCTCTGAGCATCGCCTGTCCTTTAGCCAACCGGTCGGCACGGAGTTTAATCTGATGGGCACTCTCCTCTCCGCTCACATACAGGATGCGGCGGTCAGTCATGTTCAGAATAGTCTGCAAGGTAAGCGTACTCTTACCGATTCCCGGTTCACCGCCCAGGAGCGTAATGCTGCCAGGAACCATTCCGCCACCCAGCACACGATTCAGCTCCTCGTCCCTCATATCGATGCGCGGTTCATCAATCGCAGAAATATCGCGAAGTTTCATCGGCGCAGCGTCGTGCTCGCTGTGCTGCCCGCCAAACATCGTGGCAGCTCCACCATGACGCATGGTCATTCCGGCATTCTTCGCAGCCTGCGATCCGGAATCAGCAGCAATACGAATTTCCTTAAATGTATTCCATTGTCCGCAGCTAGGACATTTGCCCATCCATTTGGCACTTTCCTGTCCGCAATTGCTGCACACAAAAGCAATCTTATCTTTGGCCATTTTATCTCATTTATATGTAATAACGTTTTTAACTGCGCACAAAGGTACTATTTATTATCGAAAAATCCAAAAAAAAGTAATTTGTTAAGAATATATTTCATTTCTCTCCATTTTGTTTAACAAATCAGGCAGAAGGGAGCGCAAAACACGAATTTTGCAAACCCGATATAGCAAACAGACGATTTCATCTACTAAAAATCATAAAAACCGCTACTATATTTTGCTGATTCAAATATAATTTGTATCTTTGCCTTCGGTTTTTGAAACCAGCAGAAAGGTTTAGAACAATAAATTAGTACATAAACTAAATAAAATTTGGTAAAATGAAAATTGAAGATTTTAACTTTGCCGGTCACAAGGCAATCGTGCGCGTTGACTTCAACGTGCCATTGGATGAAAATGGTAATGTAACAGACGACACTCGTATCCGCGGTGCCCTTCCTACATTGAAGAAGGTACTTGCAGACGGCGGCGCGCTCATCATGATGAGCACATGGGTAAGCCAAAGGGCAAGGTTAAACCTGAGCTTTCACTCTCTCAGATTGTAAAGAACGTATCTGAGGCTCTCGGCGTAGACGTTAAGTTTGCCAAGGACTGTGGCAATGCTGACGCAGAGGCTGCTGCCTTGAAGCCAGGTGAGGCTCTCTTGCTCGAGAACCTTCGTTTCTATCCTGAAGAGGAAGGCAAGCCAGTAGGCGTAGAGAAGGGTACTCCTGAGTATGACGCAGCCAAGGCTGAGATGAAGGAACGTCAGAAGAAGTTCGCTGCCAAGTTGGCTTCTTACGCTGACGTATATGTAATGGACGCATTCGGTACAGCTCACCGCAAGCACGCTTCTACAGCAGTGATCGCTGACAGCTTCGACAAGGACCACAAGATGCTCGGCTTCTTGATGGAGAAAGAGGTAAAGGCTGTTGACGCAGTGCTCGGCAACATCAAGCGCCATTCACAGCTATCATGGGTGGTTCTAAGGTTTCTACCAAGATCGGTATCATCGAGAACCTTTTGACCAAGGTTGACAACCTGATTCTCTGCGGTGGTATGACATACACATTCGCTAAGGCTCAGGGCGGCAAGATCGGTAAGAGTATCTGCGAGGACGACAAGCTCGACGTAGCTCTCGACGTGATCAAGAAGGCTAAGGAGAACAACGTAAACCTCGTACTCGGCACAGACTCAGTTTGCGCTGACGACTTCAAGAACGACGCCAACACTCAGATCTGCCATCTAACGACATCCCAGAGGGTTGGGAAGGTATGGACGCAGGTCCTGAGACTCGCAAGGCATTCGCCGAGGCCATCAAGGGTGCTAAGACTATCCTCTGGAACGGTCCTGCTGGTGTATTCGAGTTCGACAACTTCGCTGGTGGTTCTAAGGCTATCGCTGACGCCATCGCAGAGGCTACTAAGGAAGGCGCATTCTCACTCATCGGTGGTGGCGACTCTGTAGCTTGCATCAACAAGTTTGGCTTGGCTGACCAGGTATCTTATATCTCTACAGGTGGTGGTGCTCTCCTCGAGGCTATTGAGGGCAAGGTATTGCCAGGTGTAGCAGCTATCGAGAAGTAAATTTTCCCCTAGCTAGGCATTCCGTCTAGCGAGAGAGAAAGCTTCTTGAGATAAATAAAAGCTTGACTTTTTTAGCAATAAATAGAATAGGTTGGAGGGCATCCTATAGTGGTGTCCTCCAATTTTCAGTTTTTGCTAATTCTCCTAATACTCTACAGAAATATATCAATGGATTGGATCATTAATCTTTTTACCAACACGGAGTCGGTGGCTCACATCGCCCTACTCTACGCTATCGTCATAGCGGTTGGTGTATACCTGGGCAAAATCAAGATAGGCGGCATCTCGCTGGGTGTCACCTTCGTGCTCTTTGCCGGCATTTTGGCAGGTCACTTGGGATTCACCGGACCTACGAACATCCTCACCTTCGTGCAGGACTTCGGACTGATTCTCTTCGTATTCATGATTGGTCTCCAGGTGGGACCAGGATTCTTCGAGAGTTTCAAGAAAGGTGGTGTGACGCTCAACCTGCTGTCAGCTAGTGCCATACTGCTCAACATCCTTGTGATGTTTGGCTGTTATTATCTGTTTTTCGACACCAGCAACCCTATCAATCTGCCTATGATGGTGGGTACGCTCTATGGTGCCGTAACCAACACTCCAGGTCTGGGTGCTGCCAATGAGGCACTGCTCAGCGTATTCCCTAACGGTGCCCCTAGCATCGCCAATGGATATGCCTGCGCTTATCCGCTCGGCGTGGTAGGTATCATCGGTGCCACCATCCTCATCAAGTACATCTGCAAGGTGAACACCCAGGAGGAAGAAGAGAAGCTCAACGAGGAAGACGCTGCCAACCTCATGCCAAGCTCACAACATGCACCTGCGTGTGGAGAATGCCTATATCGCCGGCAGAACGCTGAGAGAGGTTTCAGAGTTCCTGAACCGAGACATCGTGTGCTCCCGACTGCTGCACAATGGCGAGGTGAGCATCCCTAACAGCAAGACCACCTTCGATGTGGGCGACGAGCTGCTCGTGGTATGCGCCGAGGCTGACGCCGAAGCCATCAAGGCATTCATCGGACCTGAGATAGACGCTGAGTGGGACCGCTCCAAGGATGAGAAGGTGGAGCACTTCGTATCTCGCCGCATCATCGTTACCCGTCCGGAGATGAACGGTAAGACGCTTGGCAAGATGCACTTCTCCAGTGTGTATGGCGTCAATGTGACCCGCATCTCCCGTCAGGGCATGGACATCTTCGCAGGCCGAAACCACCACTTCCACGTAGGTGATAAAATCCTGGTTGTAGGTCCAGAAGAGAATGTAAACCGTGTGGCTGAAATAATGGGTAACTCTGTGAAGCGCTCGATGCGCCTAACATCGCCACCATCTTCATCGGCATCATGGTGGGTATCATCTTCGGTAGTCTGCCATTCGCCATCCCTGGCATGCCTGTGCCACTGAAGCTCGGTATCGCCGGAGGTCCGCTCATCATCGCCATCCTCATCGGCCGTTTCGGCTATCGCATGAAGCTGGTCACCTATACCACCACGTCAGCCAACATGATGCTGCGTGAGATAGGACTGGTGCTCTTCCTGGCTAGCGTGGGCATCAAGGCTGGTGCCGGATTCTGGGAGACCGTGGCTCAGGGCGACGGTATCAAGTATGTATACACAGGATTCCTCATCACCGTGATTCCTATCCTCATCATCGGAACCATCGCACGCCTGAAGTTCAAGTTCAATTACTTCACCATCATGGGTATGCTGGCAGGTACCTATACCGACCCTCCTGCCCTGGCCTATGCCAACGCATCTTGCTCCAAGGAGGCTCCAGCCGTAGGTTATTCTACAGTTTATCCGCTGAGCATGTTCTTGCGTATCTTCACGGCACAGATTGTGGTGCTGTTCTTCTGCGGAGGATAAAAACATAAGAATTGGCTTACAATAGTTAAAGAAAAGCTAATAAAAAAATGATAAATTATAAAAGAGGTGCACAAAGTTGTTCTTTTGTGCGCCTCTTTTGCGTTTTATTCGAAAATTATTTGTACCTTTGAGGCAGATTTGCAACCTAAGATAAGAACAAAACAATAACAATATAAACCAACTAAAACGTTAGAAGCGTATGAAGAAATTGGGAATCATACTAAGCATGCTGGCAGTCACCACGCTGGGCACCTGGCACAGAGAGCCAAGAGCATCCGTATCACGGAGGTGATGACCCACAACCGTACGAGCATCGTGGATGAGTACGGCAAGCACAAACCATGGGTGGAGATTAGCAACTCCTCCTTTACCACGTACAATGTGCGTGGCATGTTCCTCACCACTGACCGCAGGTTCTGGACAAGAAGATGAGCCCCGAGGAGCGACGCAAGCTGATGAGCCCACTGCCCAACAACGAGCCCCGCACCACGATAGCAGGCAAGAAGAGCATCGTGATCTTCGACAAGAACGACCAGGCTGGAGCCCTGCATCTCCCCCTCTGTTTCCGACCTCAGCAAACCAACTGGGTAGCCATCTACGACGGAAATGCTGTGGACCTCATCGACTCAGTGAGCGTACCCGTATTGCTAGCCAACCAATCTTACGAACTAAGCCGTGACTTCAAGACATGGACCAAAGCCAACTATGAGGACGTGACCCCAGGCTATTTGCCACAAGCCGTGGGCCTGAGCAAATCGCAGCAACTGAAGAAGACCGACCCTTACGGCATCGGCATCGCCGTGCTCTCCATGGGCATCGTGTTCAGCTGCCTAGCCCTCCTCTTCATCGTGTTCTGGCTCTTCGGCAACTACATGAAGCACAAGCAGCGCCTGGCAAAAGCCACCGAGAAGCACGCCACCTTATTATATAAGACGGGCAAGAAGACCATCGAGGTAACCAATGAGTTGAGCCACAAGACCAACGTGATGCTCAAGGACGGCCTCACCACCAAGGGCATAGACAAGGAGATATACATGGCTGTCATCTCTCTGGCACTGAAGGAATACTTGGAGGACAAGCACGACATCGAGTCGGGCATCATCACCATCAAGCCAAAGCAGACCCGATGGAACGCTCCGAGATTCTAATTCTTAATTATTCATTATAAATTATCAATTAACTATGAAATACGAATATAAAGTAAAAGGTGTAGACTACGAAGTAGAAATCCAAGATATAGAAGGCAACATCGCAACGTGACCGTGAATGGCATCCCATTCGAAGTAGAAATGAAGCAGCCAGTGAAGGCAGCCAAGCAGAAAGTGAAGCTAGGCACTCCAGCTGCCGCCCCAGTAGCATCAGCAAGCCCTGCATCCGCAGCACCAGCCGAGAAGCCAGCAGCACCTGCCGCTAGTGGCAAGCCTGTGGTAGCCCCACTGCCAGGCACCATCAATGACATCAAGGTGAAGGTGGGCGACAAGGTGAACGCAGGCGACACCGTAGTGATCCTCGAAGCCATGAAGATGCAGAACAACATCGAGGCTGAGAGCGCAGGCACCATCGCCAGCATCAACGTAAACAAGGGCGATGCTGTGATGGAGGGCGACACACTCGTGGTCATCGCCTAGCGCAGGGGCGCAAGCCTATCATTATGAATTATAAATTCTAAATTATTAATTATTATGGATTCATCATTCAGAATTTCAACGAGTTCCTGACCTATACGGGCTTTGCCAATGCCTCGGCAGGAAACCTCATCATGATATTGGTGGGAGCACTCTTCATCTGGCTCGCCATCAAGAAAGACTTTGAACCCCTCCTCTTGGTGCCTATCGGACTGGGCATCATCCTGGGCAACATCCCATTCCGTGCCGATGCCGGACTGGAAATCGGACTCTACGAAGACAACTCGGTGCTCAACATCTTCTACCAGGGAGTGAAGCAGGGCTGGTATCCACGCTCGTGTTCCTGGGCATCGGAGCCATGACCGACTTCTCCGCCCTCATCAGCAACCCTAAGCTGATATTGATAGGAGCCGCCGCCCAGTTTGGCATCTTCGGCGCTTACATGATAGCTCTGGCACTGGGATTTGAGCCTAACCAGGCAGCGGGTATCGCCATCATCGGTGGAGCCGACGGTCCTACCGCCATCTTCCTGAGCAGCAAGCTGAGCCCTAACCTGATGGGAGCCATCGCCGTGTGCGCCTACTCCTACATGGCACTGGTGCCAGTGATTCAGCCACCATTGATGCGCCTCTTGACCACCAAGAAGGAGCGCGTGATCAAGATGAAGCCAGCCCGCACCGTGAGCCAGACAGAGAAGATACTCTTCCCTATCATCGGACTGCTGCTCACCACCTTCATCGTGCCATCAGGCTTGCCACTGCTCGGTATGCTCTTCTTTGGCAACCTGCTGAAGGAAAGCGGCAAGACCACCCGACTCGCCAAGACAGCAGGCAGCAGCCTCAATGACATCGTGGTGATGCTGCTCGGTCTGACCGTAGGTTGCTCCACCCAGCATCAGAGTTTTTGACGCTCAACACCATCAAGATCTTCGCCCTCGGAGCCTTGCCTTCATCATCGCATCAGCCAGCGGCATCCTCTTCGTGAAGTTGATGAATCTCTTCTTGCCTAAGGGCAAAAAGCTGAACCCACTGATTGGCAACGCCGGAGTAAGCGCCGTGCCTATGAGTGCCCGCATCAGCAACAACTTGGGCTTGGAGTACGACCGCCACAACTTCCTCCTGATGCACGCCATGGGTCCTAACGTGGCAGGAGTCATCGGTTCTGCCGTAGCAGCCGGCGCTGCTGGGCTTCTTCAACTAAGCAAGAAATGTTGGGACACTCCCTATCATTTCTTGCCTGCAAAAGCAAAAAAGGATTTGGAATCTATATCATCTGATTCCAAATCCTTTTTTTTATGATATTCCGAAGCTTCGCTAGTAGACTTCAGCCATCCACCTCTCAGCTTACTTGATTTTCATTTTTCCATCATGCGATACCACGAGTTCCACCTGGTAACTCAGACTGCTATCGGGCATGGCGAGCACTGCCATATAGTGAATGCCCTCAGCATCTATCTTCAGGAATGAGATGTCGCTCAATATCGCCTGCTTCAGGAACTCGGCAGGCACCTTCTTCTTGAAGTCCTCCTTATGGAAGTCCTTGCCAAAGAGCTTGCGAGCACCCTGGAAGATATTGATGTTTACGATATTGTCGTAGTACACATTGTCCACCTCCACTCCATCGTCATTGTAGGAACTCTTGTACACCTTGTAGGTGGTAGGGTTCACCTGCACATAGAGATGGTATTTCTCATCGGCATGGCTCACGATGGTATCTCGCTTGATGAGCGTATTCTGATTGAGCGCCACCGGAGGCTGCTGCGTAAACTGGCGCAGATAGGAAGCATCATTGGTCTTCACCAGCTTCACGATGTCGCCATTCTGTATCTTAAACTGGAAGATATGGGCAGCCTGCTTCACGATGGGATACTTCACCACATTGGCGCCCTTCATCACGAGCGTATCGCCTGCTATGTAGAAATACACAGGTTGGCTTGTAGAGTCGGGATAGTAGATGGTATCTCCCTTGACTCGGAAGGCCACATCGTCCTCGTCGTCATTGAGCCAGATGCCCTGGAGCATCTTCTTGGCTGCGGCATTCTCTGCCACCGTCTCACCCTGCTTATCCGCCTTGTGAGAGCAGCCCACCATCATCAGCAGACATCCCAACAATAATAAGTTTACCGTTTGTTTCATAGTCTAATCTTTTAAAAGAAATCCGAATCCGCATCGATCTCTTAGAAGAAATCTGCATCCTCAAAGTTCTTAGCCTTGAGCAAGTCTTTCTCAGAAGTAAGCACTATCCTTGGCGTCGATACGGCACTGGATGCCGATCTCTCAATCATTCCACCTTGATGCTGGCCTCCCTGCTACGGAGCATAGACAATTATCCAGCCTTGTAAGTGAAGATGGCCTCCTGGCTCAGCACCAAGAATCCATGGGCAAAGCCGCGAGGGATGAAGAACTGGCGCTTGTTGTCCTCGCTCAATTCCACCATCACGTACTTGCCAAAGGTCTTGCTGTCCTTGCGCAGGTCCACTGCCACATCCAGCACCTTGCCCTTGATGACGCGCACCAGCTTAGCCTGTGAGTACTCGCCCTTCTGATAATGCAAGCCACGCAATACGCCATAGCTCGACTTCGACTCGTTGTCCTGCACAAACTCCACATGATGCCCTATATGCGCATCAAAGTCTGCCTGTTTCCATGCCTCAAAGAAATAGCCACGGGCATCGTCAAACACCCTTGGCTGCATGATCACACGCCTTCTATTTCAGTTTCCGTATATTCCATTTATACACCTTATTTATTATTATAGGGACAAAGATACTACTTTTTTTTGGAATGACAAAACAAATTAAACTTTTTATCACATACTTGAAAAATTTATCTTAAAATAGTTGTCTATATCCGAAAAATTCAGTACCTTTGCAAACGTGATTGAATTAGAAAGACATATAGAGATCCTACTTTTGAGCAACGATTGCGTGATAGTCCCAGGGTTTGGAGGCTTCATGGCTCATCATGTAGATGGACGTTACGATGGCAGAGACAACATGTTTTTGCCACCGCTGAGAACTATTGGCTTCAATCCACAGCTCCAGATGAACGATTCCCTCTTGGCGCTCTCGTATGTGGAAGCATACGACATCAGCTACCCAGAGGCGCTCGACCGCATCGCCAACGAAGTGGCTGAGATCAAGCAGACACTGGAGAACACAGGCAAATTCGAACTCAACGATATTGGTACCATCTCGCTCAATGAGGATGGCAACTACGCTTTCGAGCCTTGCGAGGCAGGCATCTTGACACCAGAGCTCTATGGCTTGGGTGGATTCAACATGCTCCCATTGGCTCAGCTCACCTACTCTGCCGAAGCTACCAACTATGCTTCTGCTGCCGAGACGGAGAACGCACAGATCGTTGACATGCCTGTACAGCAGGAGAAGCCAGTACAGAAGACAATCGTGGCTACCGAGGCGACTATCGCTCCGGGCAGCAATGCTATGTTCGTTAACGACGAGCAGGAAGAAGAAGAGACTAGTGCAGAATTTATCAGCATCAAGAAGAGCTGGTTGCGCAATCTTGCCGCAGCCTGCATCGCCCTGATTGCCTTCTTCACCCTCTCTACCCCATTGGGTAATCCTAACGTGCAGAAGAGCCAGATAGATACAGGTATGCTCACCCGCATCATGCCTAAGGAGATAATCACAACTACTGCTCCTGCTCATGAGTTGGCACTTACCAACACCATGGCCGCAGAGACTCCAGCCAAGAGCCAGCAGATGACTCAAGACCAGGAGTTGAGCACTTCTTCGGCATCTTATTATAGCATCGTTTTGGCAAGCCGCGTCACCAAGCGCAATGCTGCCACCTACGTAGAATACTTGCAGAACAAGGGATTCAAGGAAGCTAGAGTGCTCATTACCGACAGCAATGTCAAGGTAATCTATGGCACTTACACCACCGAAAGCGAGGCATATACTGCCCTCAACCGCCTACACAGCTACGAGGCTTTCAACGATGGTTGGATTACAAAGGTTAAGGAGTAAAAGAATACATCCCCCTCCTCAACCTTTGCTTGCATATCATTAAAATATAATCAGAAAATCAAAGCTTTATGAAAAGAGTACGTTGCCCGAAATGCGATAATTTCATCACCTTCGACGAGACTAAGTATCAGGCTGGTCAGAGCCTCGTGTTCGTTTGCCCTAATTGCAACAAGCAGTTTGGCATCCGCATGGGCGTATCCAAGCTCCGCGAAACTCGCAAGGAGGAGAAGCTGGACGAGAACGCCAATGAGAACGGCGTGGGTTCCATCGTAGTCATCGAGAACGTATTCGCATACAAGCAAGTCATCCCACTGCAGATGGGCGACAACATCATCGGCAGATATATGAAGAATAGCGGCATCAACTGCCCTATCGAGACCGTGGACCCAAGCGTAGACATGAACCACTGCGTCATCAACGTGAGCCGCGACAAAAAGGAGACAAGCTGAAGTATGTGCTCCGTGACGGTCCAAGCTATACGGGCACCTTCGTGGACAATGAGATTCTGGGCGACCGTGAGCGCCGTGTCATCGAGGACGGCACCCTCTTCACCATTGGCGCCACCTCCATCATCCTTCGCACAGCCGACAGCGAAGAGGAGTAAAAAAGACATTTACCAGAAAAAAACATAGAAAAACGCGTCTTTATAGTCTCTTTAGATTTATAAAGACGTATAAATATACCATTTATCCTTACTTTCTGAAAGAAATATTCGATATTTCGTAATCTTTTTGATAATATTTTCTTTAAATTGAAAGAAAATATGTACCTTTGCATCTGTAAACAGGAACAACCATTAGGTTTTCTCTAGAATTACGTTAGAAATATAACAAAAATAACGTTAGGTTATGGATGTAGCAATCGTAAAATACAATGCCGGGAATATCTATTCCGTGGTCAATGCGATGAAGCGTTTGGGTATCGAGCTGTGCTCACCGATGATGCCGAGATGCTCCAGAAGGCAGACCGTGTGCTCTTCCCAGGACAGGGTCAGGCAAAGGAAGCCATGGATTATATCAAGGCTCACCAGCTGGACCAAGTGATCAAGAATCTCAAGCAGCCCGTACTGGGCATCTGCGTGGGACAGCAATTGCTGTGCCGACATTCTGAGGAAGGCAACGTAGACTGCATTGGCATCTTTGACGTAGACGTGAAGCGATTTCTGCCTCAGAAGCACGAAGACAAGGTACCTGCCATGGGATGGAACGAGATTTATGACCTAAAGACTCCACTCTACAAGGGCTTTGGCAATCAAGCAGACGCCTCTGCCCCTGCCATCGAATCCTTGCAGCACCCCTATTCCTATTTCGTGCACAGCTATTACGTGCCACTCTGCGAGGAGACCATCGCCACAGCCGATTACATTCTCCCCTACAGTGCATCGCTCCACAAGGACAATTTCTACACCTGCCAATTCCACCCAGAGAAGAGCGGAAAGGTGGGAGAACAGATATTGAAGAACTTTTTGGAATTATAAGACGTAGACAAGATAAAGATGAAGATAGAATTAATACCAGCCATCGACTTGATCAATGGGCAGTGCGTGCGCCTCACCAAGGGCGACTACGACCAGAAGAAGGTGTATAACGACAACCCTGCCGAAGTGGCAAAACACTTTGAGCAGTTGGGCTTTAAGCGCCTGCACGTGGTAGACCTCGACGGAGCCAAGTCAAAGCATATCGTGAATGATGCGGTATTGAAGGCTATCACCACTGAGACCCATCTGGTAGTAGACTTTGGCGGAGGCATCAAGACCGAAGAGGACATCGAGAAAGCCTTTGCCGCTGGCGCCTCCATGGTAACTGTGGGCAGCATCGCCGTTACCCATCCAGAGCTCTTCCTGCAATGGTTGGATAAATATGGTGCCGACAAACTCATCTTGGGCGCTGACGTGAGAAATGGCAAGATTTCTATCAATGGATGGAAAGAGGATTCTTCGGAAGACCTGCTGCCCTTCCTCAAGCAATATATAGACAAGGGCGTGAAGAATGTGCTCTGCACCGAGATTAGCAAGGACGGCACATTGCAAGGTCCTGCCATCGACCTATATAAAGAGGTGATGGCTGCCTACCCTCAGTTGCACCTCATCGCCTCGGGCGGTGTATCCTGCAATGAAGACATCCTGGCACTTGAAGCCGCAGGCATCCCAGCGTGGTATTCGGCAAGGCTTTCTATGAGGGAAAAATAAAGGTAGAAGAGTTAGGAGTTAGGAGTTAGAAGTTAGGAGTTAGGAGTTAGAAGTTAGGAGTTAAGAATTGCCTCACGGTTACAAGGGCGTAAGCTAATTATTAATTCTTAATTATAAATTATTAATTATAATAACGATGGTTGAACAAAACAGAAGAAGTAAGGGCTTGGCTAAGCGAATCGTTCCCTGCCTCGACGTGAAGAATGGCGAGACGGTGAAGGGAACCAACTTCGTGAACCTACGCAGCGCAGGCGACCCAGTGGAACTGGGCAAAGCATACAGCGACGCAGGTGCAGATGAGCTCGTTTTCCTCGACATCACAGCTAGTTACGAAGAGCGCAAGACCTTTACCGACATGGTAACTCGAGTGGCTGCCGAAATCAACATCCCATTCACAGTGGGCGGTGGCATCAACGAGCTCAAGGACGTGGATCGCTTGCTCAATGCAGGCGCCGACAAGGTGAGCATCAACAGTGCCGCCATCCGACATCCCGAGCTCATCAACGAGATAGCCAACCATTATGGCTCGCAGGTTTGCGTTTGCGCCATCGACGCCCGATATGACGAGGACGGATGGCACTGCTACGTGAAAGGCGGCAGAGAGAGAGTGGAACTGGGACTGTTTGACTGGGCTAAGGAAGTAGCTGACCGTGGCGCTGGCGAGATACTCTTCACCAGCATGGATCATGACGGCGTGAAGCAAGGCTTTGCAAATGAAGCCCTCGCCCACCTGGCAGAGGAGGTAAGCATCCCTATCATCGCATCAGGTGGAGCCGGCAAGATGGAGCACTTTTCGCGATGCCTTCACCCTGGGCAAGGCAGATTCAGCACTGGCAGCCAGCGTGTTCCACTTTGGAGAGATAGCTATCCCCGACCTCAAGAAATACTTGAGAGAAGAGGGAATCAATGTTAGAATATAAAGAATGAAATGAATTAAGAATTGCCTCACAGTAACAAGGGCGTAAGCCTGATTATTAATTCTTAATTATAAATTATTAATTAAATAAAACGATGGAAATAGATTTTGAAAAAATGGGCGGACTTGTTCCTGCCATCATCCAGGACGCTGTAACCAAAAACGTCTTGATGCTCGGCTTCATGAACAAGGAAGCATACGATAAAACAATAGAGACCAAGAAGGTAACATTCTGGAGCCGCTCCCGCAATTGTCTTTGGACCAAGGGCGAGACTTCTAGCAACTTCCTCAACCTGGTGAGCATTCAGAACGACTGCGACAACGACACCTTATTAATAAAGGTACACCCAGACGGACCTACCTGCACAAGGGCACCGACACCTGCTGGGCAGAGGAGAACACCCTGAACCCTATCCTCTTCCTCTCAGAGTTGCAGAACTTCATCAACAAGCGCCATGAGGAGATGCCAGAAGGTAGCTACACTACCAGTCTCTTTAAGAAAGGCGTTAACAAGATGGCGCAAAAAGTTGGAGAAGAAGCAGTTGAGACTATCATCGAAGCCACCAACGGCAACGACGACAAGCTCATCTATGAATCTTCCGACCTCCTCTACCACCTCATCGTATTGCTCACCAGCAAGGGCTTGAGAATAGAGGATGTAGCCAAGGAGCTCCAGGTGCGTCACGACCCTGACTGGGACAAGAAGCGCCGAGTAGCCAAGAGCAAGGGAGAAATGAAGTAAAGAAGAATGTTATCATTCAACACTCAACATGGAATAAAGATGTTAATAGATTATCAAAACGTAAGCATATATCAAGCCGACAAGTGCATCCTCAAGGACGTCAACTTCCATATTGACGAAGGCGAGTTTGCCTATCTCATCGGCAAGGTGGGCTCTGGTAAGAGTTCACTCCTGAAAACCCTCTACTGCGAGCTCGACCTCGTGGAGGGCGAAACAGAGAAAGCTGAGATTCTGGGACGTGACCTCAAGACCATCAAGCGCAAGGAGATACCTGCCCTGCGCAAGGAACTGGGCATCATCTTCCAGGACTTCCAGTTGCTCCACGACCGCACCGTGAGAAAGAACTTCGAGTTTGTGCTCAAGGCCACGGCTGGAAAGGCAAGAAAGATATCCAGAAGCGCATAGAGGAAGTGCTCAACGAGGTGGGCATGATCGAGAAAATCGACAAGATGCCTCATGAGCTCTCAGGTGGAGAGCAGCAACGTGTGGCAATAGCTCGCGCCATCCTCAACAACCCAAAGATCATCATCGCCGATGAGCCTACGGGCAATCTGGACCCAGAGACGGCAAGCCACATCGTGAGCCTCCTGAAGGACATCACCAAACAAGGCACTGCCGTGGTCATGACCACCCACAACATACCGATGCTCGACAAGTTCCCAGGCATCGTGTATCGCTGCAAGGAAGGTGTGCTCTATGACGTAACCAATGAGTACAACCACATCGACCTCTCGGAAGATGGAGAGGAAAACTAAATTCAATTAAGAATTATTAATTATTAAAAATATTACGACTATGAAGGTAATGAAATTTGGAGGTACATCCGTAGGCTCACCAGAGCGCATGAAGGGAGTAGCCTCTTTGATTACAGAATCAGGCGAGCCAACATTTGTTGTGCTCTCTGCATGAGTGGTACAACTAACTCTCTCGTTGAGATCTCTGACTATCTCTACAAGAAAAACCCAGAGGGTGCCAACGAGGTAATCAACAACTTGGAGAAGAAATACATGCAGCACGTGGAGGATCTCTACTCTACAGACGAGATGAAGAAGACCACACGTGAGTTCTTGCAGGGCGAGTTCAATTATCTCCGCTCTTTCACCAAGGATCTCTTTACTTCATTCGAGGAGAAGAGCATCGTAGCACAGGGCGAGATCATGAGCACCAACATGGTTGTAAACTACTTGAATGAACAGGGTATAAAGCAGTATTACTCAGCGCATTGGACTTCATGCGCACAGACAAGAACGCAGAGCCAGACCCACAATATATCAAGGAGAAGCTCGCTGCCATCATGGAGCAGAACCAGGGCTATCAGATCTATATCACACAGGGCTTCATCTGCCGCAACGCTTATGGCGAGGTAGACAACTTGCAGCGTGGTGGTAGCGATTATACCGCATCGCTCATCGGTGCTGCTCTCCCTGCTGACGAGATTCAGATCTGGACCGACATCGACGGTATGCATAATAACGACCCTCGTGTAGTGGAGCACACAGAGGCTGTACATCAGCTCAACTTCGAGGAGGCTGCCGAGTTGGCTTACTTCGGAGCCAAGATTCTCCACCCTACTTGCGTTCAGCCTGCCAAGTATGCTGGCATCCCTGTTCGCCTCAAGAACACCATGGACCTAAGGCTGATGGCACCATCATCGACAATGTCATCGTACGTGGCAAGATCAAGCTGTGGCTGCCAAGGACAACATCACGTGCCATCAAGATCAAGAGTAGCCGCATGTTGCTCGCCACTGGTTTCTTGCGCAAGGTATTCGAAATCTTCGAGAGTTACCAGACTCCTATCGACATGATTGCAACTTCAGAGGTAGGTGTGAGCATGAGTATCGATAACGACGCTCACCTCAACGACATCGTCAACGAGCTCAAGAAGTATGGTACTGTAACCGTAGATTCTGACATGTGCATCATCTGCGTGGTAGGTGACTTGGATTGGAGCAACGTAGGATTCGAGACTCTCGCTACCGATGCGATGAAGAACATCCCAGTGCGCATGATCTCATACGGTGGTTCTAACTACAACATCTCTTTCCTCATCAGAGAGAAGGACAAGAAGCAGGCATTGCAGAACTTGAGCAACGTATTGTTCGAGAAGTAATACATATATCATATATCCGCCCCAGGAATGAGGGGGCGGATATATAGATGATTCTAATTTTAACTATAACATACATAACGATTTAAGGAAAATAGCGAAATGAAAGGTACATTTCCGATAGATAAGTTTCAGGAGACACAGACTCCGTTCTACTATTACGACACAACCCTCTTGCGTCAGACCCTCAAGACTATCAATGAGGAGGCTGGCAAGCACCCTGGATTTGAGGTTCACTATGCCGTAAAGGCTAATGCCACCCCTAAGGTGCTCGGCATCATCTGCCAAGCTGGTTTGGGTGCCGACTGCGTGAGCGGAGGTGAGATTCAGGCTGCCATCAATGCCGGATTCCCTGCTAGCAAGATAGTATATGCTGGCGTGGGCAAGAGCGACTGGGAGATTAATCTCGGGTTGGAGAAGGGCATCTTCTGCTTCAATGTAGAGAGCATCCCTGAGCTGGAAATCATCAACGAACTTGCCGAGAAGATGGGCAAGACTGCACAAGTATGCTTCCGCATCAACCTAATGTGGGTGCTCACACGCACGCCAACATCACCACAGGTCTTGCAGAAAACAAGTTTGGCATCGCATGGAAGATATGGAAAGCGTCATCGAGGAAGCTCTGCAGATGAAAAACATCAAGTTCCTAAGGTTTGCACTTCCACATTGGTTAGTCAGATACTTGACATGGGCGACTTCGAGGTCTCGTCTGCAATTCGCATCAATGAATTGCAGGACCCAGTTGGAGAGCCATCACATCGTGGTGAAGA
>ENA-OQEB01000435-OQEB01000435.1-human-gut-metagenome-genome-assembly--contig:-NODE-435-length-17505-cov-1.627518_pt1 | contig 17505 bp, 24 predicted proteins | sample MGYA00242787_ERZ504619 | MGnify/ENA primary metagenome ERZ504619 (study PRJEB26092, sample SAMD00036317) | human gut metagenome | host: Homo sapiens | study: EMG produced TPA metagenomics assembly of... | reverse complement strand
TACTTTTTTCTTTTATATAGTACCACACCGAAAATCCATCCGCCACACAGAAGAAGCGTGACAATTCCGGCCGCATAATACGGCGCGTCGCTGTTTCCCACGCCGGTGACCGTGGCGATGGGACGGTTGTTGGTGACGATCACTTCAATGTCCCCATCCTCTTCATCCAGCACTTCCGCCCTCCGTGGCGAGTCCCTTTCCCGCATCGGCATTTCCCGCTGCACGGCTTGATGCGTCGGTTTTTCACCGGTGGCTTTCTGCCGATAGGAGCGATGTGGTCGCTGGCCGCTTCCGTAATCCGATACGTTGTACCCGCCGGAAGTTCTTTGAATTGTGCGCTTTCGTCGTCCTTCAATTTCAGACGAAGTTCCGCTTTTCCGCTTTCATCCGAAGAAAAACCTTTTTCCGTAAGCTCTCCCGTGTCCGCCGCTTCGATGCCGTCCGCCTCGTATTCGGCGGAAGGCTTCAGCCCGGATAAGCTCACTTGGAATTCGAACTTCTTGCTTCGATCCCCCAGCGCACCGGTCACTTCCTTACGCAGGGTTAGGGTGCCCACCGGAATTTTTCGGTACACCACTTCAATGTGGTGATCCTTCTGAACGTCGGTAAAAGTATATTCGTTCGGATATTCTTTTACATTCACCGCCTCGCCGTCCACGGTCACCTTCTCCAGTTCATACCCATCGTTCGGACGGTAGTGAATGGTCTCATTATCTCCTTCTCCCACCACCACGTCGGGATCGATGGTTCCGCCGGTCACCTTGGTGGTGATCTTGTGTTCAATCCGTTGAAATTGGACATCGATGGTGTAGATTTTGGTCTCCAGCTCCCGGCCCGTCTTGGCGCTTCGCGGGTGTACCGGACTGGTGTACAGGCGATCGAAGCGATAGGTTCCGCCCGCCGGATTGAAATCCACCGGCTCCCCCTCTACCGTCAGGGATTTTACCCGGTACCCTTTCGCCGGGGTGTAATCGTAGGTGGTGGAACTGTTGATAATGTAGGTGGTGAGTCCTTCCTTCTGAATGGAACCGCCCTCGCCTCGAGTGGCTTTCACCGCCACCTCCGGCTGCGTCCACAACGCCGTCCCCATCATTTTCCCGGAAATACTAATGGAACCCGTCCATTTGAAACTAAAGCCTGAGCTGCACCGGGGAAATAAAACCGGAGTAATAGGTTCCGTTGTCGCCGCTGGTTCCGGTGGCTTTGTTGTAGCTTCCATCTTCGCACCGTCTCCGCAGACCCGCAGGTTCTCTCCTACCGTCATCACCTTTTCCAGCGTCTGCATCGCTTTGTTGGCATCACTTTTCTTCGCCAGTGCCACCGGACTCTCGAATCCGGAAATCAGCTCTACGCCTCTGCGTAGGGTCCGTTATACCGTTCCGCCGCACTCTTCCCTTTGGCGATGGTGGTATCCTCCACATCCAAATCCCGGAACCCGAAGAGCAGCCGCGGATATTTCGCTTCGTCCACCGGCGCATCCGTTCCCGACTGAAGGATTTGAATCTTCACATTGCACTTCGTGGTGATGCAGGCTCCCGCCAACGAATTGGCCGTGGTTCCGTTGTTCACGCTGTACTTCGTGCGCGGGGAAGCGGTGCACAGCTCCGTGGCTTTGCTGTTCGGTCCTGAGGACTGAAGAATTGGCACGTACACCTTTGTGTCATTCCCAATCTTTGAATTCTGATTTTTCCCAGGGAAAAGTCCATCCGCTCACCACGACCTTCACGTCGGCCTTGGTGTTGTCCGAAAGAACCGCCCGGTTCCGCCAGCGCAAGGTGATATTTCCTTTTACCTCGTTGGCCTTCGTAACCGCATTGCTTGTGTCATTTCGATTCCGCGTTCCGAACTTCACCGCTCCGTAGTACGCCACAAAATCCCGCTTCTCCGTCTGATTGTTCCCCACGTATCCGTTGTACTTGTGGATATTTCCGTTCGTGGTGGTAATCTCCGCCTCCTGCAGGGGCAGTCCGGTAATCTTCGCGTAATTCTCCGGCAGCTCTTGAAATCGGTCGTAGGTCACCCGAAGATCTTTGGTGGCACCGTATGTGGGCACGCCCGCACCGATTGTGAACAGGGTAAAAAGAAGCAGCGTACCGACAAGGGTGCGCATGCAATCCTTCTTTCGTTTTCGGCGATTCTTCCTTAGACAAAACAACGCCGCCAACGCGCCGAGAAAACCCGCGCCCGGGAGAAACAGGGATTTTACATCTCCCGTCTCCACCAAAGCCGCCTTCTCATACCGATCTTCGTACCGAATTTCCGTCACCTTCTCTCCGTCCGTCTCAATCACCTGCTGCACATCTCCGTCGCTTCGCACTACCACCGTTACCCGGTACACCGAGGAATCTCGGGCGGTGATGCCTTCCGGATTATTCCGGCGATTGACTTCATAGATATACACACCGGGGCCGGGAAAAACGATTTCCCCAAAAGAACGCGTCTCTCCCGCCGGCACACAAAGCCGGTGCCCCACTGCTCCTTCCGGCATGGGAGTATCTTCCGTGGTCCCCCGCAATTGAAAAACACCCTCCGCATCTCCAGGGCTGCCCACTGCACTGTAGCTCACCTTGATCTCCGTCATCCATCGGCTTTCCGCACCCACGGAAACCGCATACATCATGCACAGAATCAGGGCGAGCCAAAGCGTCGCTATTTTTCTCGTCATACTTCTCTCCTTTCTATATGTTGCGCCGTCGCCACAGGAGAAATACCTTCCCCCGAATTTGGTCCTTTTCAATCGTTCCAAAGCATCGACTGTCCGCAGATTCCTCTCGCAGTCTCCCAGGATAAAAAACCGTCCCGGTTCCACGGTAACCCCTGCCTTTAGCTCTCCGGCCGGCGTTTCGCTGTAAATTCCCAGTCCCGGCTGTACCGGCTGAATCCGCCCATCGATGGTCAGGCGGTGATCTTCGGTTTTTCCGATAACCGCCCCCTGGCATCCGGCAATCCGCCCCAGGTACACGTTCCCGTCCGCTTCATACACCACGCTGTCCCGATTGGCAAAATCTCCGCACCGATAGTACACCACCAGGTCTCCCTCCCGAATCGCCGGTGCCATATCGTTTCCGTCCGCAATCCGGATTCCGAATACGAACGTAAAAACAATCCATAGCGTCAAGGCGAAGGTTCCCGCACGAATCAGGATTCCCTTCCGGATGCTCTTCACGATTCTCTTTTTTCCCGTCAATTTCTTCTTGTCATTCTTTTCTTCCTTCCGTATTGAGACTTCTTCCTGTTCCGTCATTCGGCAGAACACCACGATCCTCCGGTCGTCCATATCTCCGGAGCAGGTGGACAGGCACAGGAGCCGGTCCCGGAACTTCCCGCGGACCGGCCGTTTCCGCCTGCACCGGCGGAAGGATTCCATGGGGCGGTTCTTCTTTCCGTTTATGCTGTAGATTTTGGAATCATAGGCATCGAATATGCCCGCCCCGATAATCTCCAAATCGTATCGGCCCTTCGGTGTCAGCAGCTGACCCCTTTTGTTTTTATGGAAGAAATTCTTGTCCAAATACTTCTTCAGGTCGCCGAACATGGCACCTCCGGCCATATGGTGGCCGTGAATGAGCTGGTATTCTTGGGCGAAATCCTTGGGGCATTGCTCGTCCAGAAACAGGTGCCGCCGGCATAGGTTTTTCCGTAGAAGTCCCGGTCCAAATATTCGAAATTATCCGTTCCCTTCACCACCGGATGGTCCACATGGGTTCCGTCCAAAGTGAGCCAGGCGGCCACATCGGGATTAATTTGCCGCAAAGCCGCAAAATCCCGATACGCCACTCCGTCGATTCCCGCCCGGGTAAATCGATACATGTCGTAGTAGGAAAAGCCCACCATGAGCAGCAAGGTCAGCACGAACCATTTCAGCATCCATGAGACGATGCGGTCCGCCCGGATGCTTCGCCGTACGCGGCGATTCCAACGATCCAGTTCCCGGCTCCCCTCGGATCTATTCATATTTCCGGCGGCGTGCGACAATAGCGCCGGCTGCCGCGATAGCCAGAAGTGCCGCCGGTCCGGTGCTCTCGCTACGCCGGTAACGGTTGCCAGATTTCGCTCATTGATAAAGGCCACCGTGACGGTTCCGTCCGCCTCATCCACGCGCTCCGTTTCGGTGCTCAGCGCTTTGTCCTTGATGTCGTTGTCCTTCATCTTGTTCTGAATTTCCGGTGTTTTTCCGGAACCGCTGATTCGGTAGGAAGCGATATGGTCGCTGGCCTGCTCCGTTACTTGATACGATGCGGAAACCGGCAACCCGTTCAGAACGAATTTTTCATCGTCCTTCAGACGAACGGTGAATTCCGCTTTTCCGGAATCGTCGGAAACGAGGGTCTTCCCTTGAAGTGTTCCCACCGATGCCCGCACCACATTCACCCCGTCGTCGGTTCGGTCTTCCGTATCCGCCGCCGCTTCCTCCGTGGTGTAAGCGGTTCCCGGCTCCAACCCGGACAGTTTTACCTGAAATTCGAAGGCTTTATTCCGGTCCCCCAGATTTCCTTTGACGTTGTTGGTGATTACCAGGTCCTGGACGTGGGCGTCATTCCAGAAGCGATAGCTTCCAGCCGGTTTGGATGCTCGCCGTCGGATGTTCCGACTTTTGCCAGATTTTCCCTGACGTTTTCCGTAGCATCGGTTCCGCCGTTGTCGGTGATTCCGGAGATGTCCGAGAGGTTCGGCTGATAATTTTCCTTGCCGGACTCATTCCGATAGGAGGTAATATTGTGCACATATACGCCATCCTCCGTATTTCCCGCATCGTCGGTTTTATTTGTTACGTAAACGGCCACAAAATAACTGTGGTCATCGTATGTGATACCCGGCACCTTTTCCGGGTCGGAGCCTTCTTCCGTGAGCTTATACAGATAATAGCCGGCCCGGCGGAACTTGATTTTCACCGGGGTCACGCGGCTCTTCTTCGTGTCGCTGTCCCGCTCCGCCGTCTGAAAATCTCCCACCGTAATCTCAGCATTGGTGCCGTTTACTTTTACCTGATGGTGTTCTGCTGCGGACGCTTCCGGCATAGGCATGTTCTCCGCCGCAATGGGCTTGCCGCTGGCGCCGGTGCTTTCGTTGGCGTTGTCAAAACCTCGCACCGCCGTCAGCTTGTACTTCACGTTCCGCAAAGTACCCGGAAATTTCCCGGCATGGTTGGCCGTGAGGATTTTGCCCATGGTCAAGGTGGCTTCGTCACCGGAAACCGCCTGAGAGGGTCCTTTCCCGCAGCCCATGCACCGCCTGGAATTGCCGCGCCCAAAGTCAGACAGACGGCCAGCAGGCCTGCCCGTATTCTGTGTGATGTGTGATTGGCCGGACCTCCGGTGTAATTGGCCGGACTACCGGTCACTGTGTGGGGGCCGTTGGCCCGTTTTTCTTTTCTCATTTTTCCCTCCTTAGAACTTAGTTTGATGACTTTGCATTTGCTGTGGGGATATTATGGCACATAAAAAATTCCCCTTCAGTACACGTTTGTTTTCATCCGGCATGAATGGGTACTGAAAAGGGGAATCTTAAACTTATTATTCGGTTTTTCGGGATTAAAAATATTTGCTAGTTGGGTTAGAATGATTTTTCTGTATATCGGTCTACTTAATTTGCTCTCCTCGGCTCGGTTGGGGCTGCGATGGGCCGCCGGCGGGCCGGAAGTGGTGCCTCCCTCCCCGCAATCCCTTATTTCTTCGTCGACGAGCACCACGTCCCTCGAACAATTGGGGCCGCCGGCGGGTCGGACGTGGTGCGCCTCTCCCCGCTAGCCCTTGTTCCTTCGTCGGCGGGCACCACGTCTCCCGGCCCGAATGCCCAACGGTCTGCCGAGACAAAAAAAGCAGGCTGCCCCAGATCTCCCTGGGCAGCCTGCGAAGTCCACTTAAAGGACTCGTCATTCTATTTCTGCATATACTCGTCCATGTGAGCAGCCGCCAGTTTGCCGGCGCCCATGGCCTTGATTACAGTGGCAGCGCCGGTTACCGCATCACCGCCGGCGAACACGCCTTCTCTGGTGCAAGCACCGGTTTCTTCATCAATCTGAATGCCGCCGCGTGCGTTTTCGTCCAGTCCTTCGGTGGTATCCACGATGAGCTGGTTCAGGCTGGTACCCAGAGCATGATGACACCGTCTACGTCCAAAGTAAACTCGGAACCCTCAATGGCAACCGGTCTGCGACGTCCGGAAGCATCCGGCTCGCCCAGTTCCATTTTGATGCACTCGATCTGGTTTACGTAGTTGTTCTCGTCGCCCAGAATGCGAACCGGGTTGTTCAGCAGGTGGAACTGAATGCCCTCTTCCTCTGCGTGCTCGATTTCCTCGGCACGAGCCGGCATCTCATCTCTGCCTCTCCGGTAAATTACATGGACCTCAGCGCCCATTCTTTTAGCGCATCTTGCTGCGTCCATGGCAACGTTTCCGCCGCCTACAACCGCAACCTGCTTGTGCTTTTTGATTGGAGTGTCGTACTCGTCCAGGTAGCTTCATCAGGTTGATTCGGGTCAAATACTCGTTGGCGGAGTATACGCCTACCAGGTTCTCGCCTTCGATGTTCATGAACTTCGGAAGGCCGGCACCGGTACCGACGAATACAGCATCGTATCCCTCATCGAACAGGTCCTGGATATCCAGGGATCTGCCCACTACCACGTTGTGGTAGAAAGTGACGCCCTTCTTCCGCAGGGTGTCGATTTCGTATGCCACGATATCCTTTGGCAGACGGAATTCCGGAATTCGTATACCAGCACGCCGCCCTCTTTGTGGAGACTCTCGAAAACGGTTACTTCGTATCCCTTGTTCACCAGATCACCGGCAGCGGTCAGTCCGGCCGGGCCGCACCGACAACGGCAGCCTTCTTGCCGTTGGATGGGATTTTTTCTACTTTATCATTGCCGATGTGCTCTCTGTGCCAATCCGCTACGAAACGCTCCAGTCTGCCTACAGCAACCGGCTCGCCCTTGATTCCGCGAACGCACTTTCCTTCGCACTGGGTTTCCTGCGGGCATACACGGCCGCACACTGCCGGCAGGGAGTTGGTGGAAGTGATCACTTCATAGGCACCGGCAAAATCTCCCTCGGCTACCTTTGCGATGAATTCCGGAATCCGTACGTTTACCGGACATCCTGTCACGCAAGGCTTGTTTTTACAATTGAGGCAACGCTGCGCTTCGTTTACCGCCATCTCCTCGGTATATCCCAGAGCAACTTCCTTAAAATTCTTATTTCTGACATCCGGTTCCTGAGACGGCATCGGTGTCTTTGTCATCTGATTATTCATAGTGTCTTACACCTCCTGTCAGTCGGCAGATATGATCCCGTTCTTCCTTCTCTTCTTCGTGGTAATATGCATTGCGGGCAATGAGTACATCCCAGTCTACCGCTGCCGCATCGAATTCCGGTCCGTCTACGCAGACATACTTGGTCTCGCCGTTAATGGAACTCGACATCCGCCGCACATTCCGGTTCCGTCGATCATCAGCGCCGTGAGAGATGCGATGGTCTTGATTCCGTAAGGCTTGGTCACCTCGTTGACGAACTTCATCATGATCGGAGGTCCAACGGTGATGACTTCATCGTAATCGTTTCCGGCCTTAATCAGTTCCTCCAGCTTCGTGGTGGTGAACCCCTTCTCGCCGGCAGAACCGTCGTCCGTCATCAGGTAGAAATTATCTACCGCTTCTTCAAACTCTTCCTTCAGCACAATCAGCTCCTCGGTTTTGAATCCGGAAACCATGTCCACCTTCACGCCGGCTTCCGCAAGACCTCTTGCCACCGGGTATGCCAGTGCGTTTCCGGTACCGCCGCCAACCACGCAGACCTTCTTCAGGCCCTCCATGTGGGTCGGTTTTCCCAGCGGTCCAACCACGTCCTGAATGTAATCACCTACTTCCAGCTGGGACAGCAGCATGGTGCTTCTTCCCACTGCCTGGAAAATCAGGGTTACGGTTCCCGTTTCCTTATTTGTTCCCGCCATGGTAATCGGAACTCTTTCCCCGTATTCATCCACGCGGAAAATAATGAACTGTCCCGGTTTCGCTTTCTTTGCAACAAAAGGTGCCTCGAACTCAATCCAGAACATATCGTGGCTGAGCTGTTTCTTCAGTACAATCTTGTGCATTTCTAACTCCTTCCTCAAGTAAAAATATCCTGCAACGATCCCGCAGTCTCCGCCGGGAAACTACATCTCGTCTTGCATGCGCTGTGTAATCTTCCGCTTCGCCGGATCCTTTGCTCTCCGGTAAAGCACGAACCGCCGGCCGATGGCCTGGACGAAATCTGCTTTTAGCTCATCCGCAACCTGATTGGCGGTCTCCTTGGCCTCCAATTCTGCACCCTCTGAATGGCCACTTTCAGCAGCTCATTGGCGGTCAGATATTCATCGATGTCTGCATCACCGCATCCGTCACTCCGGCTCTGCCGACGATTACCGCCGGCTGCACGGTCTGCGCCAGTTTTTTCAAATAACCTCTCTGCTTTCCTGTCAGCATCCTCTCTCCTCCAAAAATAAAATCGCTATCTCGCGGAAGCTTCCGGCTGTTTCGGGTTCACATCCTCCGGATACGCCGCAATCGGCTCGTTGCTGAGACGCTTGTAGTACGCTTTCGCCTGGTACAGCGCCGCCACCGGATTGTGACCCATCACCCGGTCTTTGGTTACCAGGGTGGTGCACAGGCATCCGCATATTTATAGAAAAGACTGTCGTGTCCCACGCATAGCCCCACAATCACGTTGAAATCCGTCTTCTCCCGGTTCATGATTTTCGCCTGCATAATCGGATTGCACATAATCGGACCGGTAATCCGGGTGTCCTCTTCCGGGACGCCCACCTTGGTCTTCTCAAAAGAACCCACTTTGCACACGGCGCCTACCACTTCGAATCCGTTCTTCCGAAGGATCCGGGCAAAAATCCGGCTTTCCTCAATCAGACCCACACAGGTGGCAATTCCGATCTTGTGAGAGCCCATCCGTTTTGCGAAAGCCACGATTTCCTGCACCCGAGTGTATCGCAGGTAAAAAGTCCGATTCAATCTGAGCAGACTACACCGACGCCTTCTGATTCTCCGGCTCCTCGTACAGCTTCCACACTTCCGCTCTTTCCTCGTCCGTCAATTCCGTGGTCAGGCAGAAGTCCGGATACTCCTTATCCCGCGTGTGGCAGTTGTATACACCGCAGTCCACACAGGAGCGTTTGGTTTCCTCGTTCATCATGCTCCTCCAATATTTAAAAACATTTGTATTAAGGATAACATATCTTCCTTATTTTTCAAGTAATTCTAAAGATTTTTTGCACTAAAAATTGGTTTACCTCTGTTTTTTTATCTGAACTTTTTGCATGAATCTCGAGATTTCCCGTTTTAACAGTAATGTTGCGCGCTTTCATCCCTATAAAAAACCGGTGGGTTTCCCCACCGGTTACACTCCTCATCCGTTGCCCGCCCGGACGCCGAATGCCTTACCCATCTTTTTTTATCGAAAGCTTCGCTGCTGCAGCGCCCTCCGGTACCTTCCGGCTTTAGTCCGCAGCGCCCGGTAGTTCGCATATCCATCCCGGTCGCTCCGGTTCATCCAAATACCTTCGCCCCTCCGGAAAAACTGCAGGCAGTTCGGATAGAGCATGTAGTCTTCCTCGTAAATCATCCGTTCCATCTTCCGGAGCACCGCTTCCACCTTCTCTTCCCACTCCTCCTTATCCGGGAAGCGCACCAGAGAACGCAGTTCCGCGACGATTTCATCCTCTTCCGTTTTCATCTGCTTCACCCACCGGCAGCCCCGTATCCTGCTTCAGCATCGGATACAGAACATCCCACTTCTTGGCATAATGTTCGCCCACACCTCTCAGAATTTCTACTTCTTCCCGTGTAAGATCCGGTTCTGCCCGGCGCGTATATTTCTCCGTACCACATCGATCTGCTTCTGCAGCACGGCGTTTTCCAATTTCAGAATGTTCAGATTATTCATCTTCTTCATTTTCTCCTTTCCACCAGAGAAGACCTCTGCCGGAATACCCTACACTCCGGCGTCCCCTCCTCGGTACGGTCATTGTATCATCTGAACTTCCGGAATCCGTAACTGTTTCATGTGCGTTCCATGACAGCCGGTGATGTGCCCGGGGGGCTGGACCTGGGGATTCTGCCGGCTTTGGTCGCTTCACCCGGCCGCCCTTTGTCATTTTCCCGGCCGTCTTTCGTGCAAATTGACGATGAAACTCCGGGAAACCGCCTCCCAACGTCAATTCTAATTCAATGGCGTTTTAGATGCTCTAATAAGTAATACTTTTTTTGAAAAGTTGACGATGAAGCCCTCAGAATCAAGTCTTCATCGTCAACTCTCTCTTTTCTTCTATTGAAGTCTCCGCTCGCTGCTTTTCAAAACAAAAGCAATTGACGTCAAAGCCCCATAAAAGAACCCCTTATCGTCAATTCTTCCGTTTCTATTTAGCTCTCAACTCTAATACTGCCTTGTTCTTTCATGAGCATTGACGATAAACACTAAAAAACCAGGGTTTCATCGTCAATTTCTGTCTTCTAACCTAGATTTCTCGATTTTTCTCGATAAATGTGTACTGAAGGGGAAATTTTTTTCTGTCATAATGATAAGAGAATAATTCTGAAACAGGAAAGGAAGGTCCACTATGAATGATTACAAAAAAATCTGCCTCTTGGCTTTGAACGATCACCGACAGCTCAAACGACAGTATCAAAAGAAAATGCGAAGCCTCTCCGCTTACGATGGAATTCTCTTACAATCCAGTCTTCGCAAAGGAACACCTTACTATTATTGTCTTAAGAAGGGTGGCAAGCGGCGCTACTTAGGTCGGGAAACCCACGAGTCGTCCGCAAGATTCGTGAACTGCGCTTCTGCAAGAAAATGGTGGAAATTCTGGATGACAACATCCGTCTCCTCCGGGAGTTCACAGAACGGTATTGCGACACCGACGTGGAATCCGTTCGGCAGCGTCTCCCAAAGCAGTACATTCCTCTGTTGACCGACATCCTGGAGCTGAACACCGACAGCATCGAAGCCCGCGTTCAGGCGATGCGGGAACGGAAGGCTGCGATTCCGCCCAGACATCCGGAGGCCCTTCGTATTACCACCTTTGACGGCACTCTGGTGCGGAGCCGTGTGGAAGCATTGCTGTACGAACGTTTCTGTGCCGCGGCTTCTACGTCCTCTACGAATATCCCGTCGAATACGCCCCGGGCAAATACCTCTGCCCCGATTTCCTGCTGATTCACCCGGTCACCGGCCAGGTCATTCTCTGGGAGCACTTGGGGCGCTGGTTTCACGCGGAGAATTCCCGGCAGTACCGCGACAGCTTCAACTGGAAAACCGACATCTACCGGGAGCTGGGTTTTATTCCCGGCATCAACCTCCAGATGTCCTTCGAGACCGACAGCGGGCTGGACCTGGAATGGATCTCCGGCCAAATTGAATATTTATACAATTCCGTCCCGACCACATCCCTTCTGGCCATCCGGGAAAAACAGCTTCACGATTTTGCCGACTTCAATCTGCTCATAAAAAAAGCTTCGTGAACCCCAAGGGTGTCCGGCAGAAACCGCAGACAACAGGAACTGTGTCCGGCCCATCTCCAAAACCAAAGAACCGGGCTGCCGCGCCTTTCGGTACGACAATCCGGTTCTCACTTCGAATCCATATATTTCCATTTAGAATTTGCTCTTTATCGCATTCACCACGAAGCTCTTGAAATCCTCGCTGAGAAGAAATTCCTTCATGCCCGTCACATCGTTAATTAGGCGTATGCAAATGGACGCCAGAAAACCGATGACCAGCAGGAGAATAATCGTCGTGGCCGGAATATCCAGGCGGCCCTCGTCCTGCTTCTTCTTTCGCCGCCACAGAACGTAAAGAATTTCCATCAGCACCGTGAATAACAGGATGAAAATTGCACTCATCGTAATCTCCACGGACATGGATTGAATCTCTCCATCATCCAAAAAATCCATGCTCAGGTGACCCACCATCACGCCGATAATCAGCAATAACACATCCAAAAAAATACTCACTTCTTGCCGGTTTCTTCATTATTCCCCCATTAATTCTTCATGATCCCAAAAAATACGCATAAATTTTAGCATTTAAATGCACGAATTTCAACATAAATCCATTGATTTCTTCATTTTTGCGCTACAATTCTTCCATTTTTGCCGCGATTTCCCGGTAGAACGTCTCCTTCTCGCATCACGTCTCTCCAAGCAATCCAGCAAATGTCCGTCCATTCATAAAATAACCTTCCGGCAATACATGGCGATTTTCGGGTCGTGGGTAACGAGAATCACCGTCTTTCCGTCCGTCTCATTGAATTCCGCCAGGGTTTCAATCACTTGCTGTCCCATCACGGAATCCAAATTTCCCGTAGGCTCATCCCCCAGAATGACATCCGGATCGTTGATCAGCGCCCGGCAAAGCGCCACTCGCTGCTGCTGACCGCCGGACATTTCATGGGGATACTTATCCCGATATGCCTGAATTCCGAAACGCTGAATCAGCTTCTCCGTCCGGTCCTTCCGCTGCTGCTCGTCCATTTTATCCAGCAACGCCGGCAGCATGATATTCTCCCGCACCGTCAGGCTTCCCATCAGGTTGTAGTCTTGAAAAATAAATCCCATATTCCGCCGGCGAATATCCGCGATCTCGCTTCCCCACAGTCCGGATACCGCATTGCCTTCAAAGAAGTATTCCCCCTCCGTCGCAGACTCAATCAACCCCAAGGTTTTCAGCAACGTGGTCTTTCCGCAGCCGGATCGTCCCATAATCGCAATAAAATCCTGTTTTTCAATTCGGAGATCGATTCCCTTCAGAATCCAATCTCCCTTCTCCTCGTATCTCTTCCGAAGCCCCTTTAGCTCCATCACACTGCTCATTCTCTATCCTCTCCATCACGTCTCGCCGGCGGGCAGCTCACCGCCGCACATCTATCGATTCACTCGTCTGTAATATCTCGTCAGCACCGTCAGAACCAGAAGCAACACGGTCATCGTTCCGCCGCCGAGTCCCAGCAGATTCCGCAGGTACAAAAGGCTCTGACTCCGGCGGAACATCCGCAGAAACGGCAGCAATGCGGCAAAAGGCGCCGACAGTACCAACGCCGCCCCCATGCTGCACAGCACATAGGTTCGAGCCTCCCGATTGAACAGCTTCTCCTGCTCCCGGTCATTCATCCCCAAAGTGCCCAGCAATCGGTACTCCTTCCGCTGCTCCGCTCCCGCCAAACTGTATCGAATGCAGAAGGTAAACAGCACCATCAATAACAATCCCACCGCGGTCATCTCTTCCATCCGACGGGCAAAATCGGCGGCCGCTTCGTTGTTCTTCTCCGCCTTCGCCACACCGTACCAGGTCCGAATGGATTCATCGTACTGCAGGTCGGAAGAATGCCTCTTCTGAATTTTCTCCAGTACCGATTCCACCGCTTTATTCTGTCCCGTCTTCATCCGAATCAGTACCAGCTGATCCGGTCCCTCCTTCACGGCGGAAGGGGGAATGCTTACCGACGGATCCCGCGCTTGTCGCTTCTGCGAATACACGGACCGGAAATAAGAATCGGACAGAACCAGGATGTTTTCCTGATTTCCTGCATGCAAAGCGCCCACCAAATTCGTCCGCTCATAGGTCGCGTCGTGGGGGATGTAGGTCCGGGTCACCTGGTTTCGGTCGTAGGCCACCAGCGGCTGCCCCAGCCGGAACAGATTGCCGCCGCCCCCGCTGTACCATTCCAGATTGTGCGCCTCACTTGCGGCGTTTTGCTGCATCACGATGTGCACCCGATGGCCATCCGCGCTGAGATTCAGCTTCTTCGGAGTTTTCCCCGCCTGCCGGCAAAGCTTCCGGTAGCTGCTTTCCGACACCGCAATGTGCTGCCCCTGGGGCCACAGCACCGTCCGATAATCCTTCTTCAACCGGGAAATATCTGCCCCCAGCGGCGTGGTCGCCCGCAGCATCGGAAGTTCCTGCAGGGTGCCTTCTTTTTTTAGTCCCTGAAGATCCGGAAGATCCGAATCGTACACCATTGCTACGTAGTCATAGGGCGCGGTTTTTTCCGGCGGAATTCCCTGTGCTGCCAGCCGCGGCAGGAAAATGCCGAACAGCATGATTTGCAGCGCCGTCAGTAAAAACAAAATCGAACGTTCGTGCGAAACCGATTGCGCCAAGGGAGGATGGTCAGGAGGCCGGTTTCCGTTACTTGGAGCCGGTCGACGCGTTTTTTCAGAATTCGGGTGGCCGCGCCGTACAGGAACAGGCCAAAACCGGCAATCAGGCCGCCCAGGATGTACAGATCCTCCCGGAGCCACGGCGGGCGAAGAGGCCCAGGCTTCCCAGCATGACAAACAGGCCGATTCCCATCATCACGCCGGCGCCGTAGCGAGGCACCGGTTCGTTGGCGGAAGATCGGTTGTAACGAAGGACATTTTTGAACTCAAAAATATGATAGTTCACCAAAGTGGAAATCAGAACCACCAGCAGGTAGCAGAGCACGGCCGGCGGAAGCATTCGAAGTAAATTCCCGGCAATCGGAACCCCGATTATTTTCAGGGTGGCCAGTCCCAGGAGGATTCCCCCCGCCAACGCGGTGAGGATGCAGGTACCGTATTCCAGCCCGATGATTCGAATCAGGGTTTTGTTCCGAATTCCCAGGGCGATGTACATGCTGTAATTTTTCATGCGGGTCCGCAGGTATCCACTGATAATCAGGGACAGCATCAGCACCGCCAGGAACATGAACACCGGCAGCAGCTGTTTCAGGCTGCTTGCTATCTGCTGCTGAAGCGCCGATGCCCCCAGCAGACGAATTCCGCCGCACCCCTGCTCCATTCCCCAGATGACCAGGAGCACCGTCATGGTCAGGACCGCTCCCACCAGGAACAGCAGGAAATCCCGAATGTTGGCCCGGAAGTTCTTGAAAATCACGCGATAGAATTCACTCCCATACCGGCCCGGGAACGCCTCTCGCCGCTTTTTCTCTTCCTTTTCCGCCTGCTCTTTCGCTCGCAGCGCCGCTTCCGCTTCGCGTAGGGCCTGCCGCTCGTCCAGGTATTTTCCAAGCATGGCATCCAGGAACACCAGCAGCATTCCCACGATCATTCCGCCGGAGTACCCGTAATAATTAAAAATCATAAAGGCGCACAGGTACAGAAGCCCCAGAGCATATGCCGCCCCGCTGAGGAATCGTTCCTTTCGGCCGGCAAGAAGCCATGCCGCCCGAAGCAGCAGCACCGCCCCCAAAAAGATGATCAGATAAATGCACCAATAGTTCATGGTGAGATTGGCAATCCCCTCGGTGTTTCCCTTTCCGGCCTCCGTTAGTGCGAATTTCTCAATTCCGCCGGCGGCTTTCACACCATGAATAAAAACACGCACCGAAAAACTTCGGTTCCCTTCTCGAAGCCATGGTGCCAACACCACATCCGCCAAGAAAAGAACCGCCGTCAATACCCGGAAATACCGGGATGGATTCTGTTGTAGATTCTTTTTTTCGTTACTCATGGTTTGATTATATCACCCTTATATCTTATTGGGAACAAATTATAGCGTTCCGGAAGAATAATCCTCATGCAAAAACGACCTGCCCTTTCGGGTCGGCCGTCTCTGCATGTATGAATGTATTTTTATGAAAATATTAGGCTTATTTTCCGGCGCACTCTTCCTTGAGCATGTCGCCCAGGAGATGAATGCCTTTGTCGATGGCTTCCGGTGAAGCGTTGGTGAAGTTGAGGCGCAGGGTGTTGGCATCGTGAACGCTACGTAGAACGGATCGCCCGGAACGTATACCACGCCCTTCTCCGCTGCTTTCGGGAACAGTTTGATGGCGCTGACGCTTCCGGCAGGGTTGCCAGATGAACATGCCGCCTTCCGGTCTGGTGTAGGTGACGTTTTCCGGGAAATATTTGTCCATGGCGTCCAGCATGCAGTGGCACTGCTGTCTGTACAAATCCTGAATATCCTTAACGTGTGCCGGCTGGTCGTTGTTCTGTAGGTAATCCAGCAGCAGGTACTGGGAGAAGATGTTGGTGTGCAAGGAAGTGGCTTCCAGAGCCATAGCGATGTATTTGGCCAGTTCCTTGTTCTCGGTTACCACGTAGCCCACGCGCATTCCCGGGGTTGCCACCTTGGAGAAGGTGCCCAGAAGCGCCGCCTGCGGGAGCTTGCCCAGACCGATGTACGGCGGTTTGGTTCCTTCAAAACGCAGCTGGCCGTACGGATCGTCCTCAATCAGAACGACGTTGTATTTCTTCAGGATTTCGGTGACCTTTGCGCGGTTTTCTTCCGTGTAGGTCAGGCCGGTCGGATTCTGGAACTCCGGAATCAGATAGGCCAGCTTGATTTTGTCGCCGTACTTCTCTAAAGTCTCTTCCAGTTCTTCGATGTCCAGTCCATCGTCATTCAGTGTGACCGGATAGTATTCCGGGCAGTACTGGTCAAATGCCTGGAACGCACCCAGATAGCTTGGCTTCTCTACCAGGATTCCGTCGCCTTCGTTGATAAATACTTTTCCAAAACAATCCAGTGCCTGCTGGGAACCGGTGGTGACAACGATGTTGTCTGCATCCAGGTTCACGCCGTAGGTTTTGTTGTAGTCCTCTGCCAGGTACTGACGGAATGCCTGCAGACCTTCGGTCTTCGCATACTGGAATACGGCGGAACCGTATTTATCGATAATGTTGTTGCAGGATTCTTTCAGCGCTTCCATCGGGAAGGACGCCGGATTGGGAAGTCCGCCCGCGAAAGAAATCACGTTGGGATCCGCTGCCGCGGTCAGGATTGTGCTGATAAAGGATTCGCCGGTTTTCGCATACGCTTTGGATAATAACTCTTTCATTTCTGTTCCCCTACTCTCTTCATTATATTTGCTTTTGGTTTGTCTGGTTTCTGTCGGATGGAGTCGGACCTGCTAGGATTGGCCCTGTGCGGGCTCCGCCGTACCGGTGGCTCTGCCGCCATGTGGGCTCCGCCGTACCGGTGGGCGCTGCCGCCATGTGGGGCTCCGCCGTACCGGTGGGCGCTGCCACACTTCATCCGAATATCTGAATTATACTCTGTTCGATTCAGGATTTCAATATGTTTTTTGTATTATTTATAGAAATTACGCTGTATAAATTGTGATACAATACAATTTATATGGCGCGGTGAGGGATGGAACTCGGGAGGTCGGGCCGCTGAAAGGGAAACAGGACAAGCGGCCGGCCCATTGATGCAGGCTGGCCGGCCAGGGGGGCCGGCTTGGTTCGCGCTCTGTTCCCCGCTAACCCTTTAATTTCGGTTTCCGGGCGCGAACCTCGGGCTGGGATTTTCGAATTTGGAGGCCCGCCGGCCGGCTATTTGGTCGGCCGGTTTGCTCCCCGCTCCCCGCTAGGCCTTATGCCTCCGTTTCGGGGAGCAAAATCTTCACACAATCCCCGGCCGGAAAACGCAGTTTCGCCGGCAATTTGGCCGGCCGGTTTGCTCCCCGCTCGCCTGCTAGCCCTTATGCCTCCGTTTCGGGGAGCAAAATCTTCACACAATTTCCGG
>ENA-OQEB01000433-OQEB01000433.1-human-gut-metagenome-genome-assembly--contig:-NODE-433-length-17532-cov-1.860959_pt1 | contig 17532 bp, 21 predicted proteins | sample MGYA00242787_ERZ504619 | MGnify/ENA primary metagenome ERZ504619 (study PRJEB26092, sample SAMD00036317) | human gut metagenome | host: Homo sapiens | study: EMG produced TPA metagenomics assembly of... | reverse complement strand
AGGTGGAACAGGTCACTGCCTGACCTGTCCCGCCGGGACGGTTCTCTTAAAAACACCATATAGATTTTTTGTACGCCGCCGCCCGCCATCGAGCAGAGTTTTACACCTAATTGGGGATAAAACAGCTGATGAGCGGTGGTGGTGTTATCCTGATCGGAACACAGCTGATCCCGCTTCTGAGTGGATTATTTGGTTAAGAGAAAGGAGTAGAGATCCATGTTCAGTCAGATTTTTGATGCGATTGAGGAATGGATGAGGGAACTCTTAACCGGGATGATCACTTCCAACCTGGACACGATGTTTACTGATGTCAATCAAAAGACTGGTGAGATCGCTACCCAGGTTGGACAGACCCCGCAAGGGTGGAACGGCAGCATATTCAGTATGATCCGGAACTTATCGGATTCCGTGATCATGCCGATCGCAGGTATTATTATCACACTTGTACTCTGCTACGAATTGATTTCTATGCTGACCGAGCGCAACAACATGCATGATATTGATACCTGGATGTTTTTCAAGTACTTCGTAAAAATGTGGATCGCTGTATATCTGGTGAGTAACACATTTACGATCACAATGGCGGTATTCGATGTGGGCCAGCACGTAGTTAATTCTGCGGCCGGTGTTATCACAGGAAGTACCGCCATTGATATTTCTTCGGCATTGACGGATCTTTCCGCAACCCTGGAAAGTATGGAAATCGGAGAACTTGTTGTATTGGCGCTGGAAACCCTTATCGCCGGCTTCTGTATGAGAATCCTGTCTGTACTGATCACAGTGATCATGTATGGACGTATGATAGAGATTTACCTATATACCTCAGTTGCGCCGATTCCATTCGCAACTATGAGTAACAGAGAATGGGGACAGATCGGCACGAATTATTTCAGAGGACTCTTTGCCCTGGCTTTCCAGGCATTTCTGATGATGGTATGCGTTGCAATCTATGCAGTGCTTGTTGCAGGTATCCAGTATTCAGATAATCTGAGTTCTTCATTATTTGGCGTTATGGCTTACACAGTAATCTTATGTTACACCTCTTTAAGACGGCCTCTTTAAGACGGCCTCTTTAAGTAAGTCGATATTCAACGCGCACTAAATTACAGGAAGGAGTGAAAATCATGGCATATGTCAGCGTACCGAAAGATTTAACGAAGGTAAAAAATAAAGTAGCATTTAACCTGACCAAAAGACAGCTGATCTGTATCGGTATAGGTGCTGCAATGGGAATTCCAAGCTATTTCCTCTTGCGTAATGTGATGGGAAACAGTAATGCAGCAACGGTCATGGTGCTTTTGATGTTACCGGCATTTTTATTTGCCATGTACGAAAAAAAGACGGGATGCATCTGGAAGATGTTCTGATGCATATGATCCGGGTGAAGTTTCTTCGTCCACCCGTCAGAAAATATGAAACTGAAAACTATTATGAAACAGATCCGGAACAGATCAGACAGTCTCCGGATGCAGAAAAACCGAAAGGAGGAAAAACGGTTGCGAAAAAAGAAAAATAAGAAAACTGTCGCAGATACCGGATGCAAAAAAGTAGACAGAAAAGAGAAAAAGAAAAAGGAAAGGCAGGAAGAAAAACGCAGGCAGAAAAAACTGTCCGTCCAGCAGTCGATCGCTTATAAGGAAATGGGAAAAGATGGAATCTGCAGGGTACAGGGAAAAACGTATTCTAAGTGTATTCGCTTCTATGATATCAACTACCAGCTGGCTCAGAACGAAGATAAAAATGCGATCTTTGAAAACTGGTGTGATTTTCTCAATTACTTTGATGCCAGTATCCATTTTCAGCTGAGCTTTATCAATCATAAAAGCAGCATGAAAGAATTTGAACAGGTCATCCGGATTCGTCCTCAGGAGGATGCCTTTGACGATGTTCGTATGGAATATGCCAAGATGCTGAAACAGCAGCTGGCAAAAGGAAATAATGGACTGGTGAAATCAAAATATATCACCTTCTCCATCGAAGCAGATAATATCCGGGAAGCAAAGCCAAAGCTGGAACGTATTGAGTCAGATATCCTGAATAATTTCAAGATCCTTGGAGTTCCGGCTTATCCATTGAATGGAGTGGAAAGACTGCAGATTTTATATGAGACTTTCAATCCGGATATCATGACAGACTTCCAGTTTGATTATGGTTCCATGATCCGTACTGGACTCAATACCAAAGATTATGTGGCACCGGCCAGTTTTGTATTCAAGGACAGAAATACATTCCGTATGGGAAATACCATCGGGGCAGTCTCTTATTTGCAGATTCTGGCACCGGAGCTTACAGATAAGATGCTTGCAGAATTTCTGGATATTGATAAGAATCTCATCGTCAATCTGCATGTTCAGTCTGTGGATCAGATGAAAGCAATCAAGCTTGTAAAAAGCAAGGTTACGGATATCAACAGGATGAAAATTGAAGAGCAGAAAAAAGCTGTAAGATCTGGATACGATATGGATATCATTCCATCGGATCTGAATACTTATGGCGGAGAAGCCAAACGTCTTTTGGAAGATCTGCAGTCACGAAATGAGCGTATGTTCCTTGTAACAGCGCTCTTTTTAAATACCGCAAAGACAAAACAGGCACTGGATAATGCCATCTTCCAGACCGCTGGTATCGCACAGAAATATAACTGTGTACTGAAACGTCTGGATTATCAGCAGGAAGAAGGATTGATGAGCAGTGTTCCGTTGGGAGTAAATCATATCCCGATCAAGCGGGCTCTTACGACTACCAGTACAGCGATCTTTGTTCCGTTTACGACACAGGAACTTTTTATGGCAGGAGAATCCTTATATTACGGAGTGAATGCACTCAGTAACAACATGATCATGGTGGATCGTAAAAAGCTGAAAAACCCGAATGGATTGATCCTTGGTACGCCTGGATCCGGTAAATCCTTTGCAGCAAAAAGAGAGATCACCAACGCTTTCTTTGTCACGAAGGATGACATTATCATCGGAGATCCGGAGGGTGAGTATTATCCACTGGTCCATGCACTTGGCGGACAGGTGGTACACATCTCACCAACCAGTAAGGATTATATCAATCCGATGGATATCAATATGGATTATTCCGATGATGACAATCCACTTGGTGTAAAATCCGATTTTGTCCTGTCCTTATGTGAGCTGATTATGGGAAGCAGGATGGTATTGAAGCAGAGGAAAAATCAGTGATCGACCGCTGTCTTCCACTGGTGTATCAGAAGTACTTTGCAGATCCAAAACCGGAAAATATGCCGGTCCTTGGTGACCTGTATGACTGCCTCAGAAAGCAGAAAGAACCCCAGGCCCAGAGAATTGCAACAGCACTGGAAATCTATGTAAATGGATCACTGAAAGTATTTAACCATAGAACCAATGTGGAACTGAATAACCGTATTGTCTGCTTTGATATTAAGGAACTTGGAAAGCAGCTGAAGAAAATCGGAATGCTCATCGTCCAGGATCAGGTATGGAACAGAGTTACAATCAACCGTGGCATCAAATCTACCAGGTACTATATCGATGAATTCCACCGGACGAGACGTTCCGCTTGTTGAATAGACAGCGGGGTCAGTAGCCGTCCGTAAAAAGAAAAGCTACTGATACAACTGATATGGTGTTGTTCAAATGAAGGGGTAACGCCCGGAAGGGACACACACAAACTCCCTACAGCGTGATAGTTGTGCAAGAACTGTCGGGTTGTCAAAAGTTAGGGTGAAGAGCAAAAAGCAGGTCCTAACAGGTAAGGCTGAGGAAAGATTCACAGAGGTGTGGGTTGCCTGTGATTATGTAGTGAAGCTGTATATGGTGAGTATCCACGGAAGTGGGGACGAACTGACGATTTAAAGGGTCTAAAATTCGAATGCGTTGAAAAGCGTATGCCAACGGTTTGGCGCTGATTACCGAAAAGTAACTGGGTGGAAGTGAAAGTCGGAACATTGTTACAGGCAATGGAAATCAGCAGGCTCAAAGGAAGCACCTAAGTACAGTATATTGCATCATATTGGAACGTCGAAAGCAACGAACAGCGAGCAGTTGCACATGCTATGACCTGTTGGTAAGGAAAACACACTGTATAACTTACCTTTATCGTTGTGAGAGCGGAGGCACGAGCGATGAAGCTTCTGTAATGGGAGTGGAGCAACAGCCTCCAGTGGGACGACTGGTCAGTCTGCCAGTCGACAAAACAAGTGTAATAAAGTAATGCAGTTAACATTCATAGGTTCGAGTATGACTAAGAGAAACAAGTCTTGCGAGAGTGAGGTGATGTTGACTATGCAAAGAAAGGAATTGTTAAAGAAAAGTGCTATCCGATATGCTGAGTACTACGGCATGGTCGAAGTACAGGACGCATTATATGCGGATAGTGCGAGCGAAAAGATTTTCACGAATCTGATAAGTATTATCGGTTCAGATGCCAATATCAAAATGGCATACCGTAATCTCAAATCAAACAAAGGAAGCAGCACACCTGGTGTCGACGGTAAGACCTTTAAGGACTTAGCTGAGATGTCAGAGGAAGCATTGGTTCAATGTGTTAGGGACAAAATTCTTAACTACCAGCCTAAAGCGGTGAGAAGGGTATATATCCCAAAGCCAAATGGGAAAATGCGACCATTAGGAATCCCTACGGTATTAGATAGGATTGTACAACAAAGCGTGTTGCAGGTCATGGAGCCTATATGCGAAGCCAAGTTTTATCGGCACAGTTATGGTTTCAGACCGAATCGTAGCACTAAGAATGCCGTTGCCGTGTGTTACAAACTGGCGCAGGTGGACGGATTCCACTATGTAGTTGATGTAGATATCAAGGGATTTTTTGATAATGTCGACCATGGAAAGCTACTAAAGCAGATATGGACGATGGGAATACGTGATAAAAGGCTGATTTCCTTAATTGGAAAAATGCTAAAAGCTCCAATTGAAGAAAATGGGGTTAGAACGGTACCCGACAAAGGCACGCCTCAGGGCGGTGTACTTAGTCCCTTACTGGCAAATATTGTGCTGAATGAGCTTGACTGGTGGATAGCCAGTCAATGGGAGGAAATGCCTGCAAAGCATCCTCTGAAAAGCGATATTTATATGAATAAAAATGGTACCCCGAATAAAGGAATCTGTACAAGAAGTTGCGACAGTCCCGATTGAAAGAGTGCCACATAGTGAGATATGCGGATGATTTTAAGATATTTTGCAGGTCGTATTCTGATGCTTCCAAGCTAAAGCATGCGGTCGAGCAATGGCTAATGGACAGACTAAAGCTGGAAACATCTCCAGATAAGTCACGAATTACGAATCTTACCAAAGGCTATAGCGACTTCTTAGGCATAAAATTTAAAACTTTACAAGAAGGGAAAGAAATGGTCTATCAAGTCTCATATGACTGACAAAGCCATCAATTCTCAACGAGTGAAGCTGAAAAATGCCATGGCGCAGGCCTGTAAATCTCACGAGAGTGAACAATCACAGCACGATGACCTCATCAGATACAACCAAGCAGTCATTGGTATGCATCAGTACTATAACATGGCTACTATGATAAATGTCAGATGTTCACAGACTGTTCCCGTCGATTGACATAACCATGAAGAGAGACTGAATAGTCGGGCTGACCTCTCCAAGGAAAAACCGCCGACATTGAAAGGTGCGATGGACGAATATTTCTATCAGAAATATGGGGAGTCCAAACAGGTTAGATATATCAATGGTATGATTGTCGTCCCTGTAGCATACTGTAGGACGCAAAATCCAATGTTCTACCGAGTGGACACCAATCGTTACACCCCACAGGGACGTGAACGTATTCACCGCATGCTTGCTAAATCTGAATATGGAGAAACGCTGTTGAAGTTGAGTAGAGATAACGACACGAATCATAGTATCGAATTCTGTGATAACCGCCTATCAAGATTTGTGGCATCAAAGGGTAAGTGTGAACTCTCAAAGGTGTCTCTTGCGTTTGAAGATGTGGAATGCATATATCTTAATCCACCAAGCCAAGGTGGTACGGATGAATATGCAAACCTCAGAATCGTACACAAAGATATAAAGAGCCTTATCTATTCTAATGACGTGAAAATCATCAAGTCCTCATCGATTTATTCGATTGTAGGCACCTGCCAAGATTGCAAAGCTCAACAAATGGAGAGCTAAAGCAGGATTGGAAGCAATTAACCTTATAACAATTAACCAGACTTTGAAGTAACTGTATTAGCAATAAAGACTTATCCATGGAACGCCGTGTGCAATGAAAGTTGCTTGCACGGTGTGGCTCGGGGCGAAAGGCGTGAAAGCGTCTGACCTATCGAGATTTCTGCTCAAAGAAGAACAGACAGCAGCTTATTCCGTAGAAATCTGGAAGCGATTCCGTAAATGGGGTGGTATTCCAAGTGGTATCACCCAGAATATCAAAGATCTTTCTTGCCAGCAGGGAAATTGAAAATATCTTTGAGAACAGTGATTTTATCCTGATGCTGAACCAGGCTGCAGGTGACAGACAGATCCTTGCAAAACAGCTGAATATTTCCCCATATCAGTTGTCTTATGTGACGAATTCTGGGGAAGGAGAAGGACTTCTTTTCTATGGAACAACAATTATTCCATTTAAGGACAAGTTCGATAAGAACTTGAAGCTGTACAGTTTGATGACTACAAAACCGGAAGAAGTTGAAAAACGAGAGAAAGAAATGGAGGCGGAAAAGCATGAAGGAAATCGATAAAATCCGAATCAGGAAGTGGAACCAGGATAATCCTTACATTCAGATGAAAAATCTGGAAAATGCACAGGCTGGATACCGTGTTCATACAGTCAATGATGATCATCATCTGTATGAACTTCCGCTGGAAACACAGAACATTATCCTTGACTGGGTATTCTGGAATTTTTATCCGGCACAGAAAATCTATCCGCATCTTACCAGTGATGATCTGAAAGAAGTTTTGTATAAACGTACCCAGATCCATCTGCACAACAATCAGTTCAAGGAGGCTATGCTGATCAATGGTTTCTGGCCGAGAGATCCGAGTGAATTGAACTGGGTATTTCATATCCAGCGAGCTCTCCGGCAATCAGGACACAGGCAGATGGTTATCCTGGTATCCCGATTATAGGACGCCAGGAACTGAATGAGTACAGAAAGAAAAGTTGTGCCAGGAGGTGATGACCTATAGCCGGAAAAGAATTTAAAGGCAAAGATAAAAAGGTCGCAAAGATGACCAGAGATGGTCTGACAGAAGAAAATCTCCGTGATGGTAGTGTAAAAGACATCAGTCACAGGAGCCGAGGGCGACCGGAAAATAAAGAAGAATTTGTTCCTGAACGGGAACGAAAAAAGGCTGAGAATGAAGATTCAAAATCAGGAAAAGGAAAACGACTGCAGATGGAGAAAATCCGTAAATCTTCTGCTCGGCAGGAAGCTGTTGAGGATACAGTTGAAGTTACACCGGAAGAAAAAGTATCCGGATATCGAAAGAAACTGCATCGTTATGAAAAAATCCCGGATGATGATAATAATCTGAACAGCCAAAAGAAATCCATTCGGAAGAAACAGTTGCAAAAACAGATGACCAAAGAACAGGCAAAAGCTGGAAGATTATCTTTTGATGATGAAGGAAATCAGATGGTGAAAGGTGCTGGCATGAAACCGGGAGGGACAGCCGGGAAATACATTGCTACACAAGCTGTTATATCTGGCATGAAAGCAGTCTCTTCCGAAGAGGAAGAAACAGATGAAAATGCAGGTGTGGAAAGTGCCAGACTTGTAGAGCGTGAAACAGAAGATGCGTTACGTGGTCTGCGTCATGCTCAGATCCGAAGCAAACGAACGGATGTGAAAACCCATCGCAGAGGTTATCGTGAGGCTACCGTAGAAAAGAAACTGAAATTTGGTTCTGCAGAAAGTATGGAAGGAGTCAAGAATGCAGAAACGGTAAAGAAAGCCGAACAAAAGAGACATTTCTATAACCGCTTCTTCCAGAAAAAACGATATAAGGATGCTTACCGAGCAGCCAGAGCCGGAAAATCCGCTGGCAGTCTGGGTGGAGCAACAACCATTGCCGGTGTCGAGAACATGACGGTAAAAGCAAAGATCGCCTTGAAAGAGATCATAAAGCGTAATCGTGCCATGTTCGCAGGCATCGGTATTTTTGCGCTTCTTTTTCTTGTCATAGCGGTATCTCTGGGGAGCTGCAGTGCTTCTATCGAGGGTGCTGGATCTGTGATCGGTATTACAACGTATCCAAGTTCAGACGAGGATATTTATGCTGCCGAAAACAGATATGCTGCTTTGGAAAGTGCCTTGAATCAGCAGATCAATGAGATGGAACGAAGACATCCAAATTATGACGAGTATCAGTACAACATTGCAGAGATTGGTCATAATCCATACCATCTTATCTCGTATCTTACCGCAAAATATGGGGACTGGACGTACTCAGATGTTGAAAACGAACTTCAAGCTCTTTTTGAAGCACAATATCATCTGAATACAGAAGGTCGAACAGAAACGGTGACAGAAACCAGAAATGTTCGAGTCGGAGAATCATTGGGACAGGTAGTGACCAGTGGATACTGTAACTGTCGAATCTGTTGTGGTGTATGGTCCGGAGGTCCAACTGCCAGTGGTGCATATCCAACTGCAAACCATACCATTGCTGTAGATGCTTCCAATCCATTTGTGCCGATTGGCACTAAGGTAGTAATGAATGGTGTGGAATACACAGTTGAGGATACCGGAGCCTTTGCACGATATGGTGTGCAGTTTGACGTTTACTATGATAACCATGCTGCCGCTTCTGCTCATGGACATCAGACCTGGGAAGCCTATATCGCAGATGACAATGGCAGTCAGGAAGTAACGGTTACCAGTACAAGCACTAAGAAGATTCTATATGTGACACTGACAAATGGAAGCTTTGATGCTGTGGCAAGAGCCAATCTGAATGCGGAGCAGCTGATCATCTACAATGCATTAAATACGACCTATGGAAACAGAAATTATCTGTGGGATGTAAAAAATGTGACCAGTGGATCAGGCGGTAATGGAATGAGCTATGAGATTCCACCGGAAGCACTGCAGGATGAAGAATTTGCCCGGATGATCCGGGAAGCAGAAAAATATCTGGGAGTACCTTATGTATGGGGTGGCTACTCTCCGTCCGGATTTGACTGCTCAGGTTTCGTATCCTATGTCATTAACCACTGTGATAATGGATGGAACTATGGACGATTGACCGCGGATGGATTAAGAGGCGTATGTACTTATGTATCACCGGGAGAAGCAAAACTAGGAGATCTGATCTTCTTTCAGGGAACGTATAACACATCTGGTGCAAGCCATGTGGGTATCTATGTCGGTAACAATATGATGATCCATTGCGGGGATCCGATCCATTACTCAAATATCAGCACATCCTACTGGCAGCAACATTTCATGTGCTTTGGAAGACTGCCATAAATGGGTGATTGAAGGGAGGTGAAAGTTTGAATAAAAAGATTAAAAAATATCTGGATGAAATTGCCAAGACAGAGAAAAAGATCGCGGATCTGCAGCAATATCTTAGGGGTGTCCAGGCTGCATTAAAGCAGGAAGAGGACAATGAGATGATCAGGTGCATCCGTGGTATTGAAGATGGATAATGATTCAGTTATATGATCTTTTGGAATGGTTATCCAGAAGTTGGAAAAGTTAAATTTCAGGTAAGCAGGGAGTCTGACGATGAAGGTTCAGGCTCCTTTGTATTCACAGAAGAAAATAAGGAGGAATATCAGAATGGTGAAATGGAAGAAAATGAATAAGAAAATGGCAGGACTGCTGTTGGGAGTCATGATGCTTTTTACAGCATCAACCACAGCATTTGCCTATGTGGATGAATCGGCAGAGGCATCCAAAGTAGAGACAACTCAGACGGAACAGTCAACAGACAAAGAAGAGAAAAAGGACGAGGCGACAAACACAAACGAGGTGCTGCCGGAAGATGGAACAGGCAAGGGAACTGCATTTACGACACCTGGCAATGGTGAAGTCAAGGATGACATTACCGATGATTCCACAAAGGAATTTCTTACGGTTACAACGAAGAATAACAACACTTTCTATATCGTGATCGACCGTAGTGCCACATCACAGAATGTCTATATGTTATCCCAGATTGATGAGAATGATCTGTCCGAATTTCTGGATAAAGACAGCACTGCTACTGTCGTAACACCACAGCCAGATAAATCAAAGGTAGTGATGGATGAAACAAATAATGAGGATGTAGACAAGGAAGCTACCATTGATCCGGAGAAAACAGCATCTGCAAAAACCAATATGGGTGCAATGGCAACAATCCTGATTTTGGCTCTCGGCGGTGTGGCAGCTTACTACTACTTCAAGATCTATAAACCTAAAAAAGAGGAAGATGAGGATGATCAGCCGGAAGGTTTGGAAACAGGTGGACTGGAAGAAGTTCCGGATGAGGAAGAGTCTGAAGACGAAGATTTTGAAGAAAATGAAAAATAAATAAACTTTTTTAGCGGAGGGGGCTGTAAAACATGCTCTCTCCGTTTCGTTATATGAAGGAGGTAATACATCATGTATTTAGTAATTGCAGAAAAACCAAGTGTATCAAGAGCAATCGCAGAAGTGATTGGAGCACAGGAACGAGAAGACGGATATTTACAAGGAACCGACTGTATGGTCAGCTGGTGCTTCGGACATCTGGCCGAATATGTTTCACCGGATGCTTACGATGAGAAATTTAACCAGTGGAGATATGAAGATCTCCCGATCATCCCGAAAGACTGGAAAGTTACCGTCTCAGAAGATAAGAAAGATCAGTTCTATATCTTAAAAAGACTGCTCAACAGTCCGGAAATTGAATACGTCGTAAATGCCTGTGATGCCGGACGTGAAGGAGAATTAATCTTCAAACATGTCTATGACTTATCCGGAAGTAAAAAGCCGGTGAAACGATTATGGATCAGTTCTCTGGAAGATTCAGCAATCCTTGATGGAATGCAGCATCTGAGATCCGCAGAGGAATACCGACATCTGGCCGAAGCTGCTGTATGCCGTTCTCAGGCTGACTGGCTGGTAGGAATGAATGCAACCAGAGCTTACACCACAAAGTACTTCAAAAAGCTGACCGTTGGAAGGGTTCAGACACCGACACTTGCCATGTTGGTGGAACGTGCCGGACAGAATCAGCAATTTCCAGAAAGAAAAGTATTTCAATGTAGAACTGGATTGTGACGGAATTCCGGCAGTAAAGCCAAAGATCTTTGATCCGGATGAGGCGGAACAGTTAAGAAGCAGATGCCATGGAAATGAAGCTATTGTCACTGCAGTAAAAGAAACGGAAAAGAAAGTAAAAGCACCAAAACTTTATGACCTGACCACATTGCAGAGAGAAGCAAACCGTATCTATGGAATGACAGCCAAACAGACACTGGATACCGCTCAGAGCCTGTACGAAAAGAAACTGATCACTTATCCAAGAACAGACAGCCAGTATCTGACAGAAGATATGGAACAGACCGCAAGAAATGTGGTTCGTCAGATTTATGAGAAATATCAGCTGACAGGTCCGTTTGATCAGCCGGAGCAGCCAGATGTGAAGAAAGTCATGAATAACAGCAAAGTGACAGATCACCATGCAATCATCCCAACGATGGAGCTTGCATCCAGCCATCTTGATGAACTGAAATCCTGGGAAGAAAAGATTCTCTTCCTGATCGCAGTCCATACGGTCATGGCAATGAGTAAGGATCACATTTACCAGGAAACAGAGATTGAAGTGGAATGCCAGGGAGAAATCTTCAAAGCAAAAGGAAAGATTGTTCTGCAGGATGGATGGAAACTCTTTGAAAACTGCTTCAAGAATAAGGACCGCATGGCAATCGTAGATCCGGATCAGGAAATGAAAGAGAGAATGCCGAAAGTAACCCAGGGACAGACTTTCTATGCTGTAGCTGCAGAAAAGACAGAACATTTCACATCACCGCCAAAACCATACAGTGAAGATACGCTCCTTGCGGCAATGGAAACTGCTGGAAATAAGGAATTCGATGAAGATACAGAAAAGAAAGGATTAGGAACTCCGGCAACAAGAGCCGGTATCATCGAAAAACTGATCTATTCCCAGTATGCCACCCGAAAAGGAAAACAGATTCTTCCAACAGAGGATGGAAAAGTCCTTGTGGAGATCCTGCCGGACTTCCTGAAATCTGCAAGTATGACTGCAGAATGGGAAAACCAGCTGCTCTTGATGGAGCATGGAGAGATTGCACCGGAACAGTTTATGACCGGGATCAAAAACATGCTGACCATGATGCTGAATGGATGCGATGCGATTTCCGAAGAAGAAACAAGAAGATTTCAGACCAGAGAAAGCATTGGAACATGTCCGGTATGTGGAAGCCTGGTATATGAAAGCAAAACCAACTTCTATTGTAGCAACCATGATTGTCACTTTGCTCTCTGGAAAGATAACCGCTATCTGCAGAGTATGGAAAAAACCATGGATAAAAAGATGGCTGCAGAACTTCTGAAAAGTGGATGTGTGCATGTAAAAGACCTGTATTCCAGAAAGAAGAATATGTACTTTGAGGCAGATCTTCATATGGATGCAGATGAAACCGGAAAGGTGAATTTTTCTTTATCCTTTCCCAAAAATAAACCAAAAAACAAAAGCAAAAAGAAATAAGAAAACAGATTAGAGGAGGAAACGAAGAATGAATTTTAATGAATTTGTAAATGAAGTAAAGGACAATATCAGACTCTTTTTACCAAAGGATTATGAGAATGCAGAAGTATCAACGATGGAGTGTCAGAAACTGAACCGTGCCTATACGGGATTGATGGTGAGAAAAGAAGGTGAGATGCTTACCCCGACGATTAATCTTAATCAGCTGTATGAAGCATATAAAGCACAGCCTGGCGTAACAATGGAAACTGTATGCAGAAAGATTGCAGATATAGTTATTGAGGCACCGATACAGGTTGATCTGAAAGCTATTTTAAATTATGAAGATGTGAAGGACAAGCTGTTTATCCGTGTATCATCAGCCGAAGCAAATAAGGAAGTCCTCGAAAATGCGCCACACCAGCTGAAGGAAGATCTCGCAATCACCTATCATGTGGCAGTAGGCAAGGATCAGGATGGATTAAGTTCCATGTTTATCAAGAATGATCTGCTTGAACAGTATGGAATCTCTGCAGAACAGCTTCATGAAGATGCGATGAAAAGTTCACCGCGTGTCATGGCTCCGGAGGTATCAAGTATAGGTGCATTGATAGATGAAATGTACCAGAAAAATATTCTCATGCTGACACCGGATGAACGTGAAATGCTGCAGGAAACATTGCAGGAATCAAGTGAGATGCCGACATTCTTTGTTGTTACGAATACAGACAGAATTGATGGAGCCGGTGTGATCTTTTATCCGGAATTCATGGATAACATGGGGGAACTTCTGGGAAATGATTTCTTTATTTTGCCATCATCCATTCATGAAATGCTGATTTTACCGGATGACGGGCAAGTGGATGCTGAAATGTTAAGAGATATGGTAAAAGAAGTCAATGCGACTCAGGTAGCACCAGCAGAACGCCTTACCAATGATGTATATCACTTTGACACAAAGGATCACGTCTTTGAAAAAGCCGACAGATTTACAGAACGTCAGAAAGAAAAAGAAGCACAGGCTGCAAAAACAGAGAAAGCAGGAAAAGAACAGCCGGATCAGAAACCGAAAACAAAGAAGCACGATATGGAACTTTAATAAAAAATAATCATCTCGTCAACTAATAAAAAAGCCCTGCGGCATAAACACAATGTCGTGGGGCGTTTTTGGAAAGGAGTATTATGACAGAACAAAACAAAACTACTACTATTCCACTGCCGGTTCCGGGAAAAGATATGGACAGCATTATGCAGTCACTGGAATCCGGTGTGGAAGAACTTTTTACAAGTAACCGCTATCAGGAATTTCTTAAAACCATGGCAAAGTTTCACAATTATTCCTTTAATAATACAATGCTGATCGCCATGCAGCGACCGGATGCCACACTTGTTACCAGCTACAAAAACTGGCAGTCCATGGGTAGACAGGTCATGAAAGGCGAAAAAGGAATTACAATCATTGCACCGGCACCATATAAGAAAATGAAGGAAAAAGAGGTTCTGGATGAAAATCAGCGACCGATCATGGGAACCGATGGAAAACCTAAGACTGAACAGGTGGAAGTTACAGTTCCGCATTTTAAAGCAGTTACCGTCTTTGATATTGCTCAGACATCCGGGGAACCAATCCAGACACTGGCACCGGAATTACTGACTGCAGCTGTACAGGATTTTGATTCTTTCATGCAGGCTATTCAGAAAATATCCCCAGTGCCGATACGATTCGATGAGATCGATGGCAATGCCAATGGATATTATCACAATGCAGATAAGGAAATCGTGATCAAAAAAGGACTCAGTGAAAGCCAGACCTTAAAGACTGCTATTCATGAAACCGTCATGCTAAACTGCATGACAAGGAAATCATGGAAAGCCTGGGTGTAGAAAAAAGACCGTCTGACAAAAGAGGTTGAAGCAGAATCTGTTGCTTACTGTGTGTGTTCTTCCTTTGGTTTGGATACATCGGATTATAGTTTCCCTTACATTGCAGGTTGGAGCAGCAGCCGGGAAATGAAAGAAATGAAGCATCTATGGATGTGATCCGCAAGACAGCCGGTGAAATGATCGATCAGCTTACAGAAGAGCTGGAAATCATTCTTGAAGAAAAACAGAAAACAGAATTACATGAAAAATACGGCATTCTGGTAGATGCACTGGAAGCAGCCGGATACCGCTATGATTATCGGGAAAGCGAACCGGGACATATTGTACTGGCACCGGATGGGACACATGAAATTGCTGGGTATTTGCAGTTTGAATCATGGGGAGATATCAAAGATTGGCTGGAAGATACGATTGCAGAAGGAACGGATATTTCGGAAAGAGTTGATCGGGCTTTGTATCCATTTAAGTTTGATTATACCCTAGAGGAAGAAATGTTCAGAGGTAATGGTGACCGCTATGCGATTTACCATGTGGATGAAGGCACACCGGGAAAACAACATTTATTTATGAATATGGCAATGGTCAAAGAAGATGGCATTACAATCGATGCAGCAAATTATAAATGTGTCTATTCTGGCAGATTACATGAAAATGAAAAGATGGATGATTTGTATGCCGTATTCAACGATAATCCACCAGCAGATTATAAAGCACATTCTATGTCGGTCAGTGATGTTATCATTACAAACCGTGGTGGGGATATGCAGGCATATTACGTGGATCGATTTGGATTTGCAGAACTTCCAGAGTTTGCAGCACAAAGAGAAAAAATACTCGATATTGTCCCAGAAATAGAAAATGTGGATTATGAAAATGATCTTACATGTATCAGCTTTTATGCGGCTGAATGTGCTGAATTTCCTGTAATGGGTGAAGTACATTATGACCTGACATTACCAGAAGCCTTGGAAGCTTATGAGAAAATCCCATCAGAACGTATGCATGGACTGAAATGTGTTGGCTTTGATCTGAAAGACGGAAGTGATTATGAAGGAATGCAGAGTCTGATGATTAAGGAAAAATACAGAAAGAATTTTTGAATTCGATTCCTGAATTTAGAAGAAAATTCTTATGTGAAAATGCAAATCAGTCGTGTGGAAAAGTACTTGGAAGAAAGACATCCAAATGTGGAAAATCCTTTGGAATCTAATAAAAAAGTGGATAAACGAAAAAAATATAAGCGAAGAAAAAAACGAGAAGGAGCTGAATATACAAATGAAACCAATACCGAAAAAGAAAAGGGGGGAAATGAGCCTATGAGAAACGTAAACCTGGAAGAAAACGAACTGACTATTACTGCTATCTTCCAGCAGCACACAAAGGAAGAAACAATCCAAACACTGAAGGAAGCTTTGGAAGTCCTGGAACAGGAAGAAGTGATCCTGAGAATGATGAAATGATTGAGATTATCAATTCTACAGTTGGAAAATTACAGCAGATCGAAGACAAATACTACTATTCTCTGGATCTGAATTATTATCTGAATAACTTGGAGACGATGCCTATGAAGCTTAATCAATTTGCAGTCTACCGAGTAGATCAGCAGACAGCAGGAAAAGCACTGTGGCATCTGCCATATCAAGAGGCAAGACAGCAGAATGTGTCGATTACTGTCGAAAATTACCTATTAGTCTCGATTCATGAAATGCAGGAAAATGAAAAAGTCGCTGACATCTGGAAACGGACGAAAAAGCAATGCGAAGTCAGTGACGTGCTCGTATTGAACAAGAATGGAGAAATCAGCTGCTACTATGTAGATGAGAACTATCCACAGTATCTGGCCGGATTCATTCGTATCAATACATCCGGTGCACTGATCACTATGGAAACTGAGAATTATCAGATTGATGGGAAAAAGGGGAACTGGATTGCAACAGACACCATCATTATTGATGGAAAACAGTTTTATTGATGGAACATCAGGTATACCGAGATCAGGCCCAGGGTGTTATCCTGGATGCCTATGGAAAAATGGTTGTCGAAGAATGTAAGAAATTCGATGAAAAGACAAAACAAAAGATTCATGATTACATCCAACAGCAAGTACCGCTAAATCCGGTCGAACAGCTAAAACAAGATGGTAAAATCCGTCTGGAACATTACCAGAAATTCTACCAGAACGGCACTTATGAACGAAGCAGAGAATCTGGTACCGAAGCCAATTATGATATGGTGGACGGTCTGGTGAATAATCAGAAGAAGAATCAGGAAAAGACCTCTTATGCTAGCAGCAACAATCAGACCTCCCGAAATCAACAGGATGGAAAATCTAAGAAACGAAGATCCGTAATCAAACGACTGCATCAGAAACAGATTGCCATTGCTCGCCGGTCCGGAAAGCCGATACCAAAGTACCTGGATCAGGAAATAGAAAGAAAGCGGGGATAGAATATGCGAAGGTTAAAGTGTGAAAAAGAAACGATTATTTTGACCAATGAAGATGACGGATTCTATGATGTGTATACCTTTAATCAGAGCTTGCAGAAACGGTTGAGGTCTTTTGCGGAGAAGTATCCGGATGATTGCTGGTTGAAAGGATCTTCGGAGATGGTAGTGAAAACGTATATGATTAAAAAAAGGGCGGTTATCATTGAATTTAAGACCACCCTATTCCAAGGATAGAATTCATAAAGCAACCGAACGAATTATTGAAGAACAGAAAGAGCAATCGAAGGATTCATAGAATGCGATTTAAGAGAAAAAAGCCTCATGACCATGAGGAAAAATGAAAGCAAAATACGTTAGTTGATAAAGTGTATAGGCTCAAAAGGGAAAGTGCCTTTTGGGCCTTTTTAATTTAAAATAGTTCTAAAGAACAAGTTAACAATCTGTAGATTCTGTATGTTTTTAAAGATCAATCGTTTATACTATTTTAGACCGAATTATCGTTCTTAAAGGAGGTTGTACAGCAATGGATTTCAAAAGG
>ENA-OQEB01000432-OQEB01000432.1-human-gut-metagenome-genome-assembly--contig:-NODE-432-length-17549-cov-3.889450_pt1 | contig 17549 bp, 19 predicted proteins | sample MGYA00242787_ERZ504619 | MGnify/ENA primary metagenome ERZ504619 (study PRJEB26092, sample SAMD00036317) | human gut metagenome | host: Homo sapiens | study: EMG produced TPA metagenomics assembly of... | reverse complement strand
CCACTACCGGTCGTGCCATCGCGGGTTTGCAGAAAGTGTCCGGCGGCTCCCTGAACGTGTTGGGTGTGGAAATGAACGGTGTCAAGGAACGTCAATTCAAACCCAAGCGTGCTGATATTGGTTTTGTGTTCCAAGATCCGGGTAGTTCATTCAATCCGCTGATGACCATCGCGGAGAATGTGGCAGAACCGCTGATCGTGCATAAAAAGTACTCGTCTGTGTCGGAAGCGAGCGACTATGTGGGAGATCTGCTCGAAATGGTGCAGTTGCCGCGTGCATATATGAACCGGTTCCCGCATGAGCTTTCCGGCGGTCAGCGTCAGCGTGCCTCCTTGGCACGAGCGCTGGCGCTTAAGCCGAGCCTGCTGATCGCCGACGAGCCGACTTCTGCATTGGATGTGTCGGTACAGGCGAAGGTGTTGGAGCTGTTCAAGAAACTGCAGGCGGAAATAGGTTTCGCATGCCTGTTCATCACCCATGATCTTGCCGTGGTCGATATGCTGGCCGATCGCATTATGGTGATGCATAAGGGCGAGATTGTGGAACATGGTGATGCCGATCAGGTTATGAATAACCCGCAGAATCCCTACACGCAGAAGTTGTTGGCATCGCTGCCGGTGCCTGATCCGCGTGAACAGCGAAAACATCGCGCCCAGCTGCACGAGTTGCTCGCCAAAGGAATTTGATTCCGAAGTGAGTTTCGTGGCTTCCTGACATACACAAGAGCTGGTGTGACGGTTCATGATCGTCACGCCAGCTCCTAGTTTATATATTCAATTGTGACTGTATTCAGCGAATCGCACCGTTGAAGGAGAATTGCGCGTGTGCGTCGTCGTTCGCCTTGTTCTTGAGGTACTCACGCACGTAGCCCATGCGTTCCACTGTGGTGTCGGCCAGGGGCTGAGGCAGGTCATCAGGGGAGAACCAACCCACGTTGAGGCTTTCCTCGTCACCTACGAACGGTTCGGCATTACCATTCGGATCGGGCTTGCACACGAACAGGTGATCCATATACATGGTGTTGTCGCCGTTCGCATACGTAAGCACCTTGCGGGAAGACTTCACCGACACCAAATCGGTGACGATAACATCCACGCCAGTCTCTTCCTTGACCTCACGCGCCACCGTGTCGGCAGGTTCCTCGCCAGGCTCATTAATGCCATACACCATGGCCCACTCGCCGGTATCGGAACGCCTGCCAAGCAGCACACGACCTTGCTCGTCTTCAACATAGCCGGAGACGCCCATCAGCCACAGGAGATCGTGACCGACTTTCTTGCGTAACTCGAGAATGAATTCAGGCGTTGGCATATCAGGCCTTTGCACCTTCGGCAGCCATGCTGGCCATCCACTCTTCGACCTCATCGATCTGCTTTGGAATGCCGGCGGAAATCCATTCCGGACCATCCTCAGTCATCAGCACATCATCCTCAACGCGAATGCCGATGCCGCGATACTCCGGCGGAATCAACAGATCATCCTCACGGAAATACAGACCCGGCTCAATCGTGAAAATCATGCCAGGACGAATCGCAGCACCCTGATATGACTCATAACGTGCCTGAGCGCAATCATGCACATCCAAACCAAGATGATGGGCCACACCACAGGCGAGCCAACGGCGATGCTGCTGTCCTTCCGGAGAAAGCGACTCCTCGACATCGACCGGAAGAATGCCCCAATCATGCAGACGCTCGGCGATCACACGCATGCACGCATGATGAATGTCGGAATACGTGGCACCCGGCTTGGCAGCTTCAAAACCAGCCTGCTGGGAGTCCAAAACCGCCTGATACAGCTTTTTCTGGAAATCAGTGAACTTCCCGTTGGTCGGGAACGTGCGCGTGATATCGGCCGTATACAAGCTATTGACTTCCACGCCGGCATCAATCAGCAGCAGATCGCCGGACTCCACGGTACCGGTGTTACGCATCCAATGCAGAATCGGCGCATGAGCGCCGGAAGCGATGATCGTATCGTAGCCGACCTCATTGCCTTCCTCACGGGAAATGGCATTGAACGCGCCTTCCAGCATACGTTCCGAACGAGGCTTGTCGAGCGACGACGGCAGCTTGCGCAGAATATTGTCGAAACCATGCTTGGTTGCGGCAACGGCCTTGCGCATTTCACGAATCTCATATTCGTCCTTGCACATGCGAGCCTCGGCGGCAAACTCATGAAGCTTGTCATCGGCATGCGTATTGCCATCCGGATCGGCGAAACCGTTCGCCTCGCGAATATCCTCCACCATTTCGGTGATCTGCGGATCAGCCTCGCGAATCACACGCACACGCACGGCACCAGCTTCAGAACCGACATCCTTGCTCAACGCGTCAGCCAACTGCGCAATGTCATTGGTCTCAATACCGGTCATTGCAGTCATCTCCTGCAAGCCGGCACGAGGTCCAACCCAATATTCGCCATAATGGGCATTCATGAAAAAGTCCTGCGTGTAATGGTTCGCACGCGGAGCCACAAACAATTCCGGCACATGCGTCTTGCCGGCCGCAGCCTCCGGAGAATCGGGATCAACCGGATTCAACACCAGCACGGCACCGGCTTCGTAGTCTTCACCCAAACCGGTGTAATACGAAAACGTCGTATCCGGACGGAACGCATAATCGCAGTCGTTGTTGCGCGCCTTCGGCTGACCGGCCGGGATCACAATACGCTCTCCGGGAAAAGCCTTACCCAGCGTGTCAAGACGAGCCTGAATGTAATGGGAAGACTCCAACGGTTCAATAACCGGCTCATTATCATCCCAACCGGTGGTCATGAACTCCTTGAACGCCTCGGAACGCGGGCGCAGCGAACGATTGTTCACACGGTCGCTCATCGCCTGATCAGGGCCGGGAGCGCTGGACTGCTCCATGGCTTCATACTCCTTGTCTTTATCGGTAATGACTTCGTTCATCACATCTCCTGAATATGGTTGTCCATGCTTACGCAATTACCGCAAACCATCCTATAACTTTTTGCGCCGCGCAACGTTCATGCAAGCACATAGAATAAGGGAGATTGAGTGAGCAATCCCAAGGTAGGGGAGGAATCCGAAAGAATATGTCATTCGAACATCCGAATCGCAACAATGAAAGCATGATCGACGTCGAACGCGACATCATGAGCCGCCCATCAGAGCGCAATACCACCAATCTTGACCTGCAACGCATGAAGATGATCCTCGACATCATGGGACATCCCGAGCAGTCGTTCCGTGTGATTCACATCACCGGAACCAACGGCAAAGGATCTACCGCGCGCATGGCCGAGGCGATCTGCCGTGCCTACGGCATGCGAACCGGTTTATACACGTCACCGCATCTTGAACATGTCAACGAGCGCATCGCCATCGACGGCCAGCAGCTTTCCGACGACGATTTCGTTGATACCTGGGATCAAATCAAAGACCTTGTAGCCATGGTCGACATGAAGATGGAAGAACTCGACAAGCCAAAAATGAGCTTCTTCGAAGTGCTCACCGCCATGGCCATCTGGAAGTTCGCCGACGCTCCGGTCGATGTGGCCATCGTGGAGGTCGGTATGGGCGGCCGCTGGGATGCCACCAACGTGCTCGATGCCGATGCGGCCATTATCGGACCGATCGACATGGATCATATGGCATGGCTTGGCAATACCGTGGAACAGATCGCATCCGAAAAAGTCGGCATTATCAAGCCGGGCTGCACCGCGGTCATTGGGCGTCAACCGCATGAAGAGGCCGTCATGCCGATTATCGAGGAAGCGGCGAGGCAGAACCATGCCAATCTGGTGAGGGATGGCGTCGAAGCGGAAGTTGTGACCCGCATTCCGGCAGTCGGCGGTCAGGTTGCGACCCTGCGTACGCCGAATGGCACGTACGCGGAAGTGCCGATCGCCAAATTCGGCGAACATCAGGCCCATAATGCGCTCGCGGCCCTGTGCGCGGCGGAAGTGGTGATTCCCGTCAACGGTGCGCTTGACGGTGATCTTGTGGCTGAGGCGTTGAGCACGGTGAGGATTCCAGGCCGCATCGAGCAGATTCGCACATCGCCAACGATCATTCTGGATGGCGGGCATAATGTGAATGCGGCAGAATCGTTGCGTGCCGCGATTGAGGAGAATTACGATTTCCAGCAACTCGTCGGCGTGATCGCCATGATGGGAGACAAGCAGGTCGAAGAGTATTTGGGCGTGCTCGAACCATTGCTGAGCCATGTGGTTGTCACTGAAAACTCGTGGCGTGATCGTGTGATGCCCGCGGAAGACCTGAAAACGGTTGCTGAACGCGTGTTTGGTGCGGAAAGGGTTACGTGTGTTCCTGAACTGCCGGATGCCATTCAGGAGCTGTTAATATGGTTGACGCCGATGATGAGCTTGGTGTTGGCTATGGTCACGGTGTGCTGATTTGCGGTAGCTTCACTACGGCTGGCGATGCGCGTCTCATGCTGGAAGAGAAGGTCAATCCCGATTTGAAGAAGCCGAAGTCGGAACGTGTCTTCCAGGAGCTGTTGAGCCGGAACCGCGTAAGGATCAGGACGAGGCGGATCTCGATTTCGAATCCGATGCCAATCCTGATTTCGATATCAACGATTTCGGCAGTGTCGGTCCGGATCTTGCTGAAGATGAAGATGCTGATGCTTCCGAAGTTGAGCATGCGGATGCTGCATCTTCTGAAGATGTGCGGTAATCGCATATATGCATGGCGATGATGGAGCGTCGGTTGTTGTCGACGATCCATCGATCCAACGATCTGTGATGCAATACGAAGGAGGATGCGGCGATATCGATTCGCTGCATCCTCCTTCGTACGATATTTCGCGCTATCCGTCGTGGGGTGCGATTATTACTTGCGCAGTTTGCGACGCAGCGACTGCAGCAGCGTGAGCGAACGGTAGAATGCCTTCTTGACCGGAATGTCGCGACCTGCGGAAATCTGTGCGATGCTTTCGGAGAATTTCGTCTTGAATCCGTTCAGACTCTTCAATGAAGGCGCGAAATCGTTGCCGATGCCCATTAAATCAAGCACTGTGCAACCTTGCTCGCCAAGCGTGCAGCATATAACGTAAATCAGCTTGTCGGGAACATGCTGGCGCATGATTTCCGTACGCATGCAAGCATAGTAATAGACCGCGTGATCGCCGTTGATGGTAACGATGGACCATGCCACAACCTTGCCGTCGATACGTGCCGCGAATACGCGCGCATGATCAGGACCAAGATTGCTGATCATATCGACATAGTCGCTCATCGGAGCGGGGGAGAATCCGTCACGGTTGGCGGTATCAACCATGACCTCGTAGTATTCGGAAAAATCAGCCATCGCCTGCGCGGTCTCATCGGCGCAAACGGCGGGGCTCTCCCTCAACGCCTTACGCACGTCGCGGCGGCCACGCTTCTTCATACGTGTAAGAATCGCCTCATCGCCACCGGTGATGTCCACATACACGGTCTCGTTGTAAGGAACGGTGGAAAGCACCGGGAACGAGCCCTCGAAATTCCACAAGTCGATACGCAGGAACACAACGTTTTTATCGCGTTCGCGTACGTCCTCAACAAGCAGGTCACGAACCTGTGCTTCCAGCTGCGCGGAAGGCTTGTCAAGCCAAGCCGGACCATGAACGGACCTCAAATAGTGGTAGCCATGGGTTTCGTAATCGATGAGTGCGATGAATGCGATTGGAGCGCCGTCCTGCTTCACCACATACGCACCCCACGGCGTACGTCCGTCAATGGTGTTCTGGTATTTGGCCCATACCGCGGTCTGTTCGATGGGCAGGGTAAGACCCGCCTGCACAGCCTGCTGTTCCATGGTGCTGCGTCGGTGAATTCAAGAGTGATCATGATTGTTGGATTGTTCCTTATGGTTGGTGATTACTCGATGATGGTTGGCTGTTGCTGCAGGTCAGGCAAGTCCAAAAACACGTTTCACAATATGGTCGTCGCCTTCGAAGGGAATATGCTTGCCGTGGTCTTTGAACCAGCGCTCGTTGCCTTTGCCGATGATAAGGATGATATGGAGGCGGTTGGGATTCTTGCGGTCAATTGCTACGGTCGACTCCACCGCTTTCGTACGGTCGAGAATGATCCTCGCATCCAGATCGGGATTGGTGACACTGCCGAGCATGTCTTGGCAGATGTGTTCCACAGGCTCGTCATCCGTGTCTTCGAAGGTGAGAATCAGATGTTGATGCGATTCTGCGCGGCCCTGACGATTTCCGATCTGCGATCGTACGCTTTATTGCCCGCGGATCCAGTGACCAGCGTGACTTCAGGATCGTCCTTGCCGTAGCGTTGGTCGACATAGTCGAGCAACGCCGTTACGGAAGCATAATTGTGCGCATAATCGACGATGGCGATGGTATTCGACTTCGTATCGTGGAAATGCTCCATACGACCGGCGATACGTACCGGTTCCATATTGTGCAGCGTTTCCTTCGCGGTGGTTTCATGGAAATCGAATCCAACGGCATGCGCAATGGCAATGGCTGCGGCGGCATTCGCATAATTGAAATCGCCATCCAATTGCAAGCTGAGCGATCCAATCTGTTCGCCTTCCACCGCAATGGCGAATCGGCTATGGTCGGCGGATTCCGGCCATGCGGTCACATCCGCGGCCGATGCTTCGCCAAGAGCGAACGCGGTGACGGGAATATCGGCGATTGCAGCATCCTGACGAATAAGATCGGCGTGTGCGCATGCCGTGCCGAGAACCAAGGAACGACAATTCTTTACGATCTGACGTTTGCAGTGGAAGTAATCCTCGAATGTCGGATGCTCGATGGGCTGATATGGTCCGGCTGATATTGAGGAATGCGGCGACGTCGAAAGTAAGTCCGAAAACACGATCGACTTTGTACGCCTGCGACGAAACCTCCATAACTAGGTATTCCATGCCGTTATCAGCGGCTTCGCGCATCATACGGAACGCATCCATGGACTCCGGGGTGGTCAAATCGGACTCGGCATAGGTATGTCCGTCAAGGCAATTGTCGACGGAGGAGAACAATGCGCATTTGCCGCCGGAGCAGCCGTTGAGCATGGCTTGCGTGAGGTAGGCGGTAGTGGTTTTTCCCTTGGTTCCGGTAATGCCGACGACTTTCAGTTGGTCCTGCGGGTACCCATAGAATGCCGCGGACAGCAGACTCATAGCTTTGCGCGCGTCATTCACGATGAGTCCCGGAGCTTCGTCGTCGCGGAGAAATCGTTTTCCGCAACGTATGCGGCAAGACCGCGATCATCGATGCCATCGAGATATTCCGCTTTGAAACGGCCTTTGCAGCATAGGAGCGTGTTAGATACGACCTGCCTGGTGTCGTAGGTGATTGAACCGAATGGCTTGTCGAATCCGTTGACGGCCTGCGCGTCAAGCGTCCAGTCGTCTCCTTGGATGATTTCGCGCAGCAATCCATACTCACTGAGCAGACGTGCTGCTGATGCCAGAGTCAAAGCCATATTTCGTGTTCTCCCTGTTCTTCGGATACCGAACAGCCATTCTACCTTCAGCTATGTGCATGGCATGTGGAAGTCGATGTGATTACAATGAAGCTGTGACTGAAGTACGAACGGAAACCATGGCAAGCAGAAGGCGCGTTTTGAAAAACTTGCCATGCCTGTGGTTGATGCGCTGTACCGGCAGGCGATGAAGCTGACCAACGATCCCGACGACGCCCAAGATTTGGTGCAGGATACTTTCGAACGGGGGTTCAAGGCGTTCGACTCCTTTCAGGAGGGAACGAATTTCGCCGCATGGATGACGACCATCGAGCGCAACGCCTACTTCAACCAATACGCCAAAGCCAAGCGCAGACCGCAGCGAGCCAACGATTCCACCGGCGAATACGACGATTGGGACATCTATTCGGCTTCCGAGCATTCACCGGAAGAGCTTAAATCGGCGGAACAGGAATATTTGGACGCTTACGCGCCTGAAGAAATCATGGCGGCGCTTGCCAAGCTTTCGCCGGAACGCCGTCAGGTGTTCATCGATGCTGCTATCGACGGCAAATCATACCAGCAGGTAGCTGACGAACAGGGTGTGAAAATCGGTACGGTGATGAGCCGTCTCAATCGCGCGCGTACGCAGTTGAAACGAGAACTTGCCAACTATGCGAAGGAACGTGGCTATGCCACGGCAGGGAAGGGCAGAGCATGAGTGAATCGATCGAACGGCATATCACCACTGTCGCCGCCAGCGAGGACGGCACTGTGACACAGGTGACGCATACCAGCGTGCGCGTTAGCACCTCCGGTGATTGTTTCGACCCCGAACGTTGCTGCGACGAGCGTGAACGGGCATTGATCGCGGCCATGCGTGCGTATTTGCGTCCGCAGCATGCCCCGCAGAGTCTTATCGACCGCCTTGAGGCAACGCTCGACCATTGTTGTGGAGAGCGGTGAGCAAGCCGATGAGAGTATGAGAAAACCCCGCCGATCATAACGATTCAGCGGGGTTTTCGATGCTCTGTAGCGTTATTCACGCTGGCAGGGATCAGGCGTTTGGACGCTTGCCGTGATTGGCGGCCTTCTTACGACGATCCTTGCGCTTACGTCCGCGCATGCCCATGATTGGACTCCTTTACTTACGATTAATAAGCCTTCGGGATTATCGCACACGAGCGAGACGTTTGCCAAATCCGGTGTTCGATAGGTGGCCACTTAGACTTATCCGTCGGGTTTTTATATGACCGGAATCAGCCGGTTTAACCGACTGGATCACTCGATCACGCTCACTCGCATGTTTACTCGGCCATACCGAGGAACAGCGAGGTGCTGGTGGTTTCGCCCGGCTTGATCACGATCAGCTCGTTGCCTGTGTTGAACGCGTTGGCGTAGGCGGTTTGTGGCTCCACGGCAACGCCGGCAGGATGCTGGAATGCGGGGAACTTGGTACCGGTGCACACCTGGAACGAAGTGATGGTTTCATCGCCGCCAACACGGACCTTCTTGCCATCGGCGCGGGTGAACACTGCCGTGACGGAACCGTCTTCGGCATGCTCCAGATCGGTCCATGCATCGTCGAACGGCTGCTCGGTAAGTAGGGTGTCTTCGCGCAGGTCGTATTTGGTGCCGTCAACCGGCTCGGTGCCGGTCGGAATGAGGTTTTCATCTACGGTGACATGCGTGCGAGCCGGTAGCGTAAGGCTGCACTTGGCGTTGTGCTCGTCGATTTCGTCGCCATAGCCGTTGAGGCTGTTGGCAAGCCACGGGTGAATGGCCAAAGCCCACGGCGCGCTCGTGTCGCCGTTATTGTAGGCGCTGACGGTCAGATGCATGCCGTCGTCGGCGAGGCTGTACGTGGCGGTGACATATAGATCAAACGGGTAGCGACCATGTTGGGGGAACGCCAGGCGAGGTCACTGCGTCTTCGGCAAGCGAAATCAGCTTCCAGAACGAGCGGTATCCGTAGCGTGGATGGCGGTGTTGCGGTCATGCTCATCGATCGGCAGCGAATAGGTCTTGCCTTCGAACGTGTACTCGCCACCCTCGATGCGATTCGGGAACGGAATGAGGATCTGGCCGTGGCAGCAGGTCACCAGATCGTCCGGACCAAGGGCGACCGTCAGATCTTCGCCCTTATAGGTCAGCTTGCGCATCGTTGCGCCGAGTTCGGTGATGACGCTTCATAGTCGCCATGGGAGATGGAGAATTGCTGTCCGGTGCGGGCAGGCAGATTGATGCAGGTCATAGTCACTCCATAGTGCCGTTGGATATGTTCCGGTAACGGTAGCGTTACCGCTAACACCACAGTCTACCTGTTTTATGCCGTATGGCGATGCCGTTTCTCCGGCGTGCCGCCCATGCTTTAGTATTGATGAGGTTTTCACGAAGTGACGAAAGGCGGACATCATGACCAAGCGTATCGTACTGGCGGATCCACGTGGCTTTTGCGCGGGCGTTGACAGGGCGATTCTGACTGTGCAGACGATTCTCAAAGCTGCCAATACGTCTCGCAATGATGGTCTGCCGCCGGTGTATGTACGCCGTCAGATTGTGCACAACAAGCATGTCGTTGAGGAATTGTCGGCTCAGGGTGCGGTGTTCGTACAGGAATTGGATGAGGTTCCCGATGCCGCGGCTTCCGCGGGAATTCCGATTGTCTTTTCTGCGCACGGCGTGTCTCCTGAGGTGAAGGCTGAAGCTTCAGCTCGGGGCATGCATATCGTTGATGCTACATGCCCTTTGGTGAGCAAAGTGCACCGTGAAGTGTTGCGTTTCGTCAAAGAAGGGTACGAGATCATCTACATCGGACACAACGGCCATGATGAAGCCGTTGGCGTGGTCGGTGAATCCCCGGAACATGTGCACCTCATCGAACATGAATCGGATGTCGATTCGCTCGAGTTTTCTTCGGATGCGAAATTGGTGCTGCTTTCGCAGACCACATTGAGTGTGGATGAGACGGCGGGCACGATCGCTGCGTTGAAAGAGCGTTTCCCCTGGCTTGAGATGCCTCCGAATTCCGATATCTGCTATGCCACATCGAATCGGCAGGCCGCGGTCAAGTTGGTTGCCGAGCAGTCTGATTGCGTGGTGATCGTTGGTTCGGCGAATTCGTCGAATTCCGTTCGTCTGATGGAGGTTGCGCAGGAGGGGCTGAACACGCGTTTCGATGGCGTGCCGAATGGTCCTCACGGAAAGGCCTACCGCGTGGATGATGCGTCCGAGCTTGATCCTGCGTGGTTTGAAGGCGTTGAATCCGTGGGGATTTCGTCGGGAGCATCCGTGCCTGACGAATTGGTGTCAGGCGTTATCGAAGCGCTGGAACAGCGTGGTTTCGATGATGTGACCACCATCGAAACCATTAAGGAGAACATGCATTTCGTGCTCCCCAGTGAGCTTCGTAAGAAACCAGCCTGCTGACCGGCTTCTATTACCGGTGATTACCAGGTGCCGATAGGTGCGGCTATGCCGTCAAGCACCTTGAGCAGATCATTGGGATTGATGCCGATCGAAAAGCCGCGTTTACCTCCCGACAGTAGTATTTCGCCATATTGCAGCGCGCTTTCGTCGAGCACGGTTTTGTGATGCGTACGTTGACCGAGTGGTGAGATGCCTCCCACCACATACCCGGATTCGCGCATGGCGACTTTTGGATCGGCCATAGCGGCTTTCTTGGCTCCGACTGCTGCGGCCAGCGCCTTCAGATCCATGTGCCCGCTTACTGGAACCACGCCCACCACACGTTCGGAGCCGGTGTCGGCCATAAGCGTTTTGAATACCTGATGTTCATCGAAGCCCAGTTTGGTGGCGGCCTCAACCCCATAACCGTCATCCATATGGTCGTTCGAATGTGCGTATTCGTATGTTTTGAATGGGATTCCCGCTTGTTCGAGTTGCACTGTTGCCGGCGTGGAGCCGGCGCCCTTCTCATGCTTTTTCTTGCCCATATCGATTCACTCTAAAACGTATTTGTGTCGGTTAGCAAAAGGGCTTTCGCCGTGAGACGAAAGCCCTTGTACCAAGTTCTACTTAGTGAACTGTGCGGATTGCTCCGCCATGGTTCACTCGGAGATCTCAGCGAAGTACAGCAGGGTGCGCACCATGTTGCAGGTGAAGCCGTACTCGTTGTCGTACCAAGAAACGGTACGAGCCATGGTCACGCCGTCAACGGTGTTGACGTCGGTCTGGGTCGGATCGAACACGCCACCGTGGGTGTCTCCGATGATGTCGGAAGACACGATGCCATCCTCGTTGTAGCCGTAGAAGTCGGTGGAGGAGAAGGCAGCCTTGAATGCGGCGTTGATCTCGTCAGCGGTGACTTCCTTGTTCAGGACGGTGGTCAGCTCGGTGACGGAGCCATCCGGAACTGGATACGCTGGGCGTGGCCCTGCAGCTTGCCGTTCACGGACGGAACGACCTTGCCGATAGCCTTGGCAGCGCCGGTGGAGTGAGGAATGGTGTTGATTGCGGCGGCACGGTTGTTGCGAGCCTTCGGGAAGCAGCGGGCCGGTCGAGGATCATCTGGGTGCCGGTATAGGCGTGGATGGTGGTCATGAAGCCAGCCTTGATGCCCCAGTTCTCGTCCAGCAGCTTGACCATGGCGGCCATGGAGTTGGTGGTGCAGGAGCCGGCGGACACGATCACGTCGGAAGCCTTCAGGATCTCGTGGTTCACGCCGAAGACGACGGTCGGGGTGGTCTCGTCCTTGGCCGGAGCGGAGATCAGGACCTTCTTGGCGCCAGCGTTGATGTGAGCCTGGGACTTCTCAGCGGAGGTGTAGAAGCCGGTGCACTCGAGCACGAACTCAACGCCATCGTTCTTGACCCACGGGATGTTGTTGGCATCCTTCTCGGCGTAAACCTTGTATTCCTTGCCGTCGACCACGATGGAATCTTCGGTGGAGGTGACCTCAACCGGGGTGCCATCGTCATGACGGAAGGTGCCGTGGGTGCTGTCGTACTTCAGCAGGTAGGCCAGCATGGACGGGGTGGTCAGATCGTTGATTGCAGCGACCTCAATGTCACCGGCCTGGCCGCCACGAGCCTGCAGCTCGAAGATGCGGCGGAAAGCCAGACGACCGATACGACCAAAGCCGTTAATACCAATCTTAACTGTCATGTAATTCTCCCTTTAGGGTAGGCCACGCGTGTGCTGGGCACACAGAAGCCATTGTTTACCAACGTCACCCACTTTAGTGCGTCACCTGTACTTAAGGCAACGCACTCGCGCGTGTGTTTCAGAAAACGTCGTGTTTTTCCGTGAACGCTCACATCATCTTTTCGAGATAAACGTGATAGACGAAAGGTGATTTTCTTCGCTTTGCGATTAGCGGGATTGGCGTTCGTGCTTGGCAAGCGCTGAAGATACTTTGGTGTCCAACGATCCGAGGTCACCCTCAAATGTGTGGTGCCAAGAGACTGCTGGTAGTGGGGCTTCCGAAGGGAAAGTCACCACCAAGGTGCCATGTTCGACGCCGATATGGGCGGCGGCTCCGTTGAGGAATTCGTTACTGACGCCGTTGACACGTGTGCTGGTCATCGTCATGTCATCTACCTCGTATTTCAGTCCACGTTCGCTCACGCCAAGAGAGGTGTCGGAATGGGAGAATACGGAAACCATACGTCCTGGTTCGACGTTGTTCTCGCCGAAATCGAGTGCTCCATCGCAAATCGCGGTCACAATGGAGCCGTTCCCGTGCAGAAAACCTACTGCACCATGCTGAGCCAGCAATGCCATCAGTTGGATATTGGATATGGTGTGATCGATTCGTCCGCCGAGCGCGCCATATATATGGAAAAGCCGCGCATGGTGTGACCAGCCGATTTTTAGTGCCGACAGAAGGTCTGGATCGTCTTTTTCTGGAGGTAGGGCAATGGTGTGTTCACCCTGTGTCGGACGTTCTCCAGTAAGCGAATCGAAATCGCCCACCACCACGTCAGGCGACATATCAAGTGCGCGTGCATGGTCAAGCCCTCCGTCCGCCGCGATAATGAATGCTCCAGACGGAACGATGGGGGTATCGCTGTAGTATTCGCCAGCCGCGAAAATCACGCATGTGTTGGAATTATCTGTCATATGGGGTCAGTGTAATATGGCGTTGGAATGATTAAAGAAGATGTTTCAGAAGGTTTCATTATGCGACACGCTGTGGTCGCGGTGTGTGGTATTATCTACAAGGCTTGAGAAATCAAGAAAGCGGGATATCTCCACCTGGAAGCCTTTCAGGGCCTCGGGTTCAGGCATAAGCTCTGGTGCCGTATGAAACGGCAGTGGAAGAGCTGTGGTATGGCTCTTTGTCGCGCCCTCGAATTGGGTGTTTTGGCTTGCCGTGAACATGCGAGACTTTGAAAAACTGCCGATCTGGGAGCATTCCGTCGAATGGAACATGAGGATTGGAGTCATCATCAGCGACGAACCACGCATTAACGACGAGATTCGCGTCTCCCAGGTGCGTCTGATCGGCCCGAACGGCGAACAGGTGGGAGTCATCGCGACTTCCGTCGCACTGAACCTGGCAAAGGAAGCGAACCTCGATCTCGTCGAGGTGGCGCCCAACGCGAAGCCTCCGGTTGCCAAGCTCATCGATTACGGCAAGTACAAGTACAACGAGAAGATCAAGGCTCGTGAGGCTCGTCGTAACCAGAGCACTGCGGAAATCAAGGAAATTCGCTTCCGTCTAAAGATCGACGACCATGACTTCGAAGTCAAGAAGGGCCATGTTGTGCGCTTCCTGAACGGTGGAGACAAGGTCAAGGTCACCATCATGCTGCGCGGTCGCGAGCAGTCCCGTCCGATCGGTGGCGTCGAGCTCTTGCAGCGTCTCGCCAGCGAAGTGGAGGAATACGGCACCGTCGAATTCGCTCCGAAGCAGGAAGGCCGCAATATCATCATGACGCTCGCACCGAAGGGCAAGAAGGTTCACACCCAGTCCGAGCAGCGTCGTCGTGGTGATCAGTCCCGTGCCGAGCGTCAGGCCCGTCAGGCTGCACGTCTGGCGGCCAAGCAGGAGGCCCAAGCTCAGGCGGCGGCCGAAGCCAAGGCTGCAGTGCATCCGACAAACCGAAGACTTCCGAAACGAAGTAATAAACAAGGAGGGCAGCAATGCCGAAGATGAAAACTAATTCCGCCGCTTCCAAGCGCGTCCGCGTGACCGGTTCCGGCAAGCTGATGCACGCTGGCTCCGCGATGCGCCACAACCTCGAGCACAAGTCCGCTCGTAAGCGTCGCGCACTGAAGGCCGACGGCGTTCTGGCTACTTCCCAGAGCAAGAACATGAAGAAGCTGCTCGGTCGCTGAGTATAGCGAGAGCGAATAAGAAGACTTAATAGAAAGCTGAGGAATCAAATATGGCACGTGTCAAGCGCGCAGTAAACGCCCACAAGAAGCGTCGCGTCGTTCTCGAGAGGGCTTCCGGCTACCGCGGCCAGCGCTCCCGTCTGTACCGTAAGGCCAAGGAGCAGCTGCTTCACTCCTTTACTTACAACTTCCGCGATCGTAAGGCTCGCAAGGGCGACTTCCGCAAGCTGTGGATCCAGCGCATCAATGCTGCTGTCCGCGCTGAGGGCATCACCTACAACCGCTTCATCCAGGGCCTGCACCTCGCTGGCATCGAACTGGATCGTCGCGCTCTCGCCGAGCTGGCCATCTCTGATCCGGAGACCTTCAAGGCCATCGTCGAGCAGGCCAAGGCCGCTCTTCCGGCTGATGTGAATGCTCCGAAGGAAGCCTGAGCTTCTTCGCTGATTCAGCGTGATTGACAGGAACCCTCGCTCCAGCAATGGGCGGGGGTTCCTGCGTTGCATGGCAGGGCTCGTTTGACCTATGGTAAGGGACCGCTCAGTGGTATACGATGAGCCGGATGGGATCTGCTGGAAGGAGGGTGATGGACGATTTCGAACGGACAATTCGGCAATTCCTCGCTCATATCGACGTTGAACGAGGACTGTCGAAGGCGACGGTGTCGGCGTATGGCGCCGATTTGAAGAAGTATCGTCAGTGGCTTGCCGACCAAGGCGTTGGCGGTATCGCGGCCGTGACGACACAGGATGTGGAACGTTATATCGTCTTCCTTGACGAGTCGGGAGAGTCATCTCGAAGCAAGGCACGCCGGTTGGCCAGCATTCATGCGCTTCATCGTTTCGCAGTGAACGAACATATTGTTGTCGATGATGTGTCCGCGCAGGTAAAGGCCCCTAAGGGCGTGAGCACGCTTCCCGATGTGCTGACCGTTGATGAGGTGGCTAGACTGCTGGACTCTATCCCCGTTTCTCAAAACAGAGAGCATGATGGTGTCGTGTCGGAGTTTCCCGATGATCCGGTGATGTTGCGTGACAAGGCATTGCTTGAATTCATGTATGCGACCGGTGCCCGCGTGTCGGAGGCGTGCGGTGCGAATCTCGATGATGTCGATGTGGACGGCAGAATCGCAAGACTTATGGGCAAAGGCTCTAAGCAGCGGCTGGTTCCCGTCGGCAGCTATGCGTGCGAAGCGATCATCCGGTATTTGCATGCGGGGCGTCCTAAGCTGGAATCCAAATCGAAAGGTCCCGTGGAACGGCGTGCCCTATTTCTGAATAAACGAGGAAAAAGATTGTCGCGACAGTCGGTTTGGGAAATCATCAGGGGAGCGGGGGAGCGTGCGCACATCGATAAGCCGCTGCATCCTCACACCTTGCGGCACTCTTTCGCCACGCACCTTATTCAGGGCGGTGCCGATGTGCGTACCGTGCAGGAGCTGCTTGGTCATGCAAGCGTTACCACCACACAGATTTACACGCATATCAGTCCTGAAAACCTGATTGAGACATATCTGATGTCTCATCCGCGCGCCAGATGATGGTGTTGCTGCCGTTTTGAACGGTGACAATGGACTAGCATGGATTACAGTGAAAATTGACACAAGGATGTTGGTAAGGTAAACGGTATGCCTACGGATTTGCTTGGACGTGATTATGAGACGTTTCCCGCTCCGGAGCCGCTGCAGACGCACGGTCCGGCGAGGATCATCGCCATGTGCAACCAGAAAGGTGGCGTCGGCAAGACCACCAGTTCCATCAATATCGCTGGTGCATTGAGCCAGTATGGGCGTCGCGTGCTTATCGTCGATTTCGACCCGCAGGGTGCGGCCACGGTGGGGTTGGGCATCAACGCCAATACCGTGGAAGATACGGTGTACACCGCACTGTTCAATCCTCGCATGGATGTGCATGATGTGATTCGACATACCGATTTCGAGAATCTCGATATCATGCCGGCCAACATTGATCTGTCTGCCGCTGAAGTGCAGTTGGTCACCGAAGTTGGGCGCGAGCAGGTGCTGGCTGGCGTGTTGCGTCAGGTCAAGGATGAATACGATGTGATCATCGTCGATTGCCAGCCTTCTCTGGGTTTGCTTACGGTGAATGCGCTGACCGCTGCCGATGGCGTGATCATTCCCGTGGCTGCTGAGTTCTTCGCACTGCGAGGCGTGGCCTTGTTGATGCAGTCCATCGAAAAAGTACAATCCCGCATCAATCCGAGTCTGGAAGTGTACGGAGTGCTCGTCACCATGTTCACGCATACCTTGCATTGTGATGAAGTGTTGCAGCGTATTTATGAGGCATTCCAAGGCAAGGTCTTCCATTCAGTCATCTCACGTTCCATCAAACTTCCGGATTCCACGGTTGCGGCCGCGCCTATCACCATTATGCGCCGAACCATAAGACCGCGAAGGAATATCGTGAGGTTGCCCGAGAGCTGATTGCTCAGGGCATCGTCGCATAAGACGCATAGGGCTCCTTCGTGGAGCCTTTTTCGTTGAAGGGCATACGTGGGTTGAAATTCAAGCGGTGTGGTGAAACACTGCACTTATAGTCATGTTGACTATAAGTGCTACACTGTGATTCCGGAACAATTCAAATCGACAAAAGATCGGAGAGGTGAGGTCGCGATGATCATGGGCAATGTCTCAGAACGACGCAAACAGCCGCCGCAGGTGGGCGTTTCCGTGGTCATTCTCGCTTTGGGGCCAGCTTCCCACGGAACGCAGGAACATGCTCGAACCAGTGCGGGATCACCTTGTGGATACCGCTGGTCCGGCGCGTGCGCCAGCCTTTTCTTGGCCAGTGGCGTTGCCCGGTGGTGGTTTGAGG
>ENA-OQEB01000431-OQEB01000431.1-human-gut-metagenome-genome-assembly--contig:-NODE-431-length-17557-cov-1.423178_pt1 | contig 17557 bp, 21 predicted proteins | sample MGYA00242787_ERZ504619 | MGnify/ENA primary metagenome ERZ504619 (study PRJEB26092, sample SAMD00036317) | human gut metagenome | host: Homo sapiens | study: EMG produced TPA metagenomics assembly of... | reverse complement strand
CGCATATCCCCGGAACGGAACAAGAGAAGTTCCAAAACACTCCCTCATACTCAGAGGAAAAACGGTCTATCAACTGCGCAACGGCTCTAAGAGGATTTTCCATTTCGACCTCCATAAGCGAGCATGGGAGAAGCTGATGGAAACAGAGTATACCCTCAATACACTGATGATCTCCGCAGATGAGAAAGCATACATCAGCTGCATCCGTGGCTTTTGGATTATTGACCCCGAAAAGAGGACACGCCACTACATGCCCACCTTGAGGACCCGAAAGGGCAACGTCCTTGCTACAGAAATCAGTACGATTTTCCAGGACCGGCAAGGAGCTTTATGGCTCGGAACATTCAACAGAGGATTGCTGTACTACCATCCGGCCTTATATAAGCACATCCACATAGACAAGAAGGATTTCCCCCTATCACTTGAAAGAAATACAGCCGTAGCAAACTTTACGGAAGACCGGGACGGCAACATATTCATAAAGGACCGGACAGCTATCTATAAGCTCGACCTGCAGGAAGACGGCAACCGGATACTCATACCGGTAGAAGCATCCACCCTGCCCAAAGAGCTGACAAGGGAATACGTTCGGAAGCGGCATTCGTGTCACATGACGGAACGCTCTATTTCGGAGACGCCGACGGATGCAACATCTTTTCCCCCAATCCGGAGCCCCCATCTTCCAGTCTGCCCTATCCACGTTCACGGCAATCCATGTGCATGGAGAATGCATCCTCCCGGGCAGAAGCTATGAAAACCGGACTATACTACCGAAGCCTCTCCTTATGTGAAAGAAATATCATTGAGCCACAGCCAGAACTTCCTTACTCTCGAGTTCTCCGCATTGAATTACTTCAACCGCGAGCACACCCATTACCGCTATCAGCTGGAAGGTATCGACGCACAATGGGTAACCGCCGGCAACATGAAGCAGAGCAACGGCATTCTCCAAGCTCCCTATACCAACTTGCCACCGGGAAGCTACACCTTCAAGGTAATGGCTCTAACGATGGAAAGCATTGGAATGAAGAGCAAACGGCCCGGATAAGCCTAACAGTCCATGCTCCCTGGTGGAAAACCGGCGTTGCATACGTCATCTATATAGTCTTGTCAATCGCCATCATTGCGGCAAGCATCCGCCTCTACATACACCGCACCCGGAAGGAGATGGAACGGAAACACAAAGAAGAAATCCTTTTGCTCCGCATCCGCAACTTGATAGAGCAGTGCAACCGTTATGAAGCGGAACAAAAGAAATCACCGGAAGGAAAAAACATAACTTGTGTACATAGCCATACCGAACCTCACCAAACAGAAAACAAGCAAGACGCATCCGAATCTGTTTTCCTGACAAAAGCTATCGAACTGGTGGAAAAGAACCTGCATGTACCGGCTACTCCGTAGAGCAGCTAAGCCGCGACTTGTGTATGGAACGCACCGGACTTTACCGGAAACTGGTAGCCATGCTCGACCAGTCCCCCAGCCTCTTCATCCGCAACATCCGCTTGCAACGTGCGGCACAACTCATCCTGGAAGCAGCCTCAGCATTACGGAAATCGCAGAGCGTACCGGCTTCAGCAGTTCCAGCTATCTCAGCAAATGTTTCCAGGAAATGTACGGCTGCCGTCCCTCGGAATATGCGGAGAAAATGCAGAAATCAACTTGAGTGTTGTTCCGTTTCAACAAGATTGTTGCCACCTAAAGGGGATTCAAGGCTACTTTTGCAGCATAATTTTAAAAGAACCATGAAAATGAATTTTATGAAAAGAGCCGGCTTCGTGCTGACTTGTGCAACCATGCTTGCAAACTTGTGTGCCGCCCAGAACACAGAGCGCACACCTCAAGGAATGAAATGCACCACACAAGGAATGGACATCCGTGTGGAATTCTATTCGCCTTCCATTGTGCGGGTTTACAAAACTCCCGAAGGCAAACCCTACAACAAAGAAGTCTGGTAGTGGTCAAATCACCCGAAACGGTCAAAGTGGACTTTTCGGAGGAAGCAGGACAAACCGTGCTGAAATCTTCTATATTGAAAGTTCTTGTCAATCCGGCAACCGGAGGCATCAGTTTCCATACCATCGCCGCAACGAGCTGCTGAAAGACAAGGACTACGGCACCTCTTTTGCCGATAAGAATGATGCCGGCACTCCCTCCTATCAAGTAAGGGGCTCTTTCCTATTGGATAAAGACGAACCCATCTACGGAGTAGGACAAGTGATGGACGGCAAATTCAACCGCCGCAACTCCATGCACCACATGCAGAACGAGAACATGTTCACCTATTCTCCTTATTTCATGTCGCCCGTGAAAGGCTATGCCGTATATTGGGACAACTACTCCATTTCAGAATTCATGGATACTCCGCAGGAACTCGCTTTCCAGAGCCTGGGACACTGTGCGGACTATTATTTCATGTATGGCGGAAACGCCGACGGCATCATCGCCCAGGTGCGCGACTTGACGGGACACTCCCCCATGCTTCCACTGTGGGCATACGGTTTCTTCCAAAGCAAGGAGCGCTATCATACGCAGGAAGAAAGCCTGAATGTCTTGAAGAAGTATCGCGAACTACAAATTCCCATTGACTGTATGATTCAAGACTGGCGCTACTGGCCCGAATATCAGAAGACGGACAGTGCGTGGAACTCACACAGCTTTGACCCTGAACGCTTTCCCAACCCCAAGAAGTGGGCCGACGAAATACACAAGCTGAATGCCAAGCTGATGATTGTGGCATGGCCCGGCTTTGGCACCCACACAGAGCAACGCAAGGAGCTGGATGCCAAAGGCATGATTATCAATTTTGATACCTGGCCTCCACAAAGTGGCGCACGCCCCTACGACGTCTACAATCCCGAAGCAAGGATATTTATTGGAAATATCTGAATAAAGGCATTTTCAGTTACATCGGCAACGACGGCTGGTGGCTCGATTCTACAGAGCCCGACCATATCAACCGACAAGAATCGGACTATGATCTCCCCACTCACTTGGATCTTACCGAAGTGTAAAGAACGCCTACTCACTGATGCACAACAGCGGAATAGCCTCGCATCAAAAGGCTTTGAGCAAAGACAAACGCGTTGTCATCCTAACCCGTTCCGGATTTATCGGACAACAACGTTACGGCTGCAACACCTGGAGTGGTGACGTGACCTCCACTTGGGACATGCTGGAGAAACAGATTCCTGCCGCACTGAACTACACCTTAATGGGCATTCCGAACTGGAACAGTGACATAGGCGGCTTCTTTGCCGGACGCTGGAACCAAGAAGGGGGAGCCAAGAACCCCAAATACCAGGAACTGTATGTAGCTGGATGCAGTTCGGCACTTTCTGCCCGATGATGCGTTCGCACGGTACGGAGTTGCCCCGTGAAATCTGGAACTTCGGCAAGCGTGGCGAGTGGTGTTTCGATGCCCAGGAGAAGATGATTAATCTGCGCTATCGCCTTCTGCCTACATTTACAGCACTTCCTGGGATGTGTCCCACAATGACGGTACATTCATGCGTCCTTTAGTAATGGATTTTGCAGCAGATTCTAAAACACATGAAGTTGGCGGCGAATTTCTTTTCGGACGCTCCCTACTGGTAGCACCGGTCACCCGGCCGGAAGTGACGGAATGGTCGGTTTACCTTCCTCAAGGCGCAGACTGGTGGGACTTCTGGAGTAACGAAAAACAGCAGGGCGGACAGACCTTGAACCGCAGTGTATCGAAAGAGATTCTGCCCGTCTATGTAAAAGCCGGCAGTATCCTGCCGTTCGGTCCCAAAGTACAGTATTCCACCGAAAAGAATTGGGACAATCTGGAGATACGCATCTATCCGGGTGCCGACGGCACATTCACCCTCTACGAGGACGAAAATGACAACTACAACTACGAAAAAGGAGCTTATTCCATCATCCGCTTCCATTGGGACGACAAGGCCCGTCGTCTGACAATAGAAGAGCGGGAAGGTAGTTTTCCGGGTATGCTGAAAAGCCGCAAGTTCAAGGTTGTCCTGGTCGGTCAGGACTCCGGTACGGGAGACCGGCCGATGAAAGGTGGAAAAACAATAAGCTATGCAGGAAAGAAAAAGAGTATAAAGCTGTAACAGTAAAAAGGAGGAACGTGTCAAAACTACCTTACTATTTTTTAGGCGCGGATTACGCAAATTTCAAGAATTCAATTTGCATAGTCCGCGTTATTCCGCGTAATCCGCGCCCAATATTACAGCATAATGAAGTGGTCATATACTTTGCTAAAAAGGAAACAGCAACGGCAACACAAATACCATCACCACTCCCATAATAATCTGCAACGGGAGCCCCACTTTTATATAATCCATGAATGTATATTGTCCTGCCGGCATCACCAGTGCATTGGGCGGTGTAGAGAACGGAGAAGCGAAACACATGCTCGCCGCAACCGTCACGGCAAACAAGAACGGAACGGGACTTACTCCAATCTGAATCGCACTTTGAAGAGCAATAGGGGCCATCAGCACTGCCGTCACCGTATTGCTGATAAACATGGTCATCAATGAAGTGGTGAAATAGATACCTGCCATCAACACAATAGGACCATAACTGCCCAATCCACTTACAAGACTGTTGGATATATATTCCGAGGCACCGGTTTTTTCGAGTGCAAGAGACATGGGGAGCATGGCTGCAAAGAGTACAATTGTTTCCCAGTTTATCGTTTTATAGGCGGCTTCCACATTCCTGAAACATCCCGTCAGCACCATCAGCAAGCCGGCAATCATCACCGCTGTCACCGGGGCCACGGGAATAAAGTCGAAGACCATCATGGCAACCATCAGCACCATGATAGCGGCAGCTATGGGCGCTTTATAATCCAGCGTCACTTTGGCGGCTTCTGCCAAAGGCTGCCCCAATACCACCCAATCGGAATCTTCCCTGCTTATCCGTGCGATGTCCTGCCACGCACCCTGCACCAGCAAAACATCGCCACTATGCATACGCTCACGTCCCAATTCACGTAATATATATTCCTTCTTACGACGGATGCCCAATACATTTACATTAAATTTATCACGGAACCCCGCTTCCTTCACCGTCCGGTTCACAATATTGGAAGAGGGCATCAACACGATTTCGGCAATTCCGATGTCATAAAAGTCAAGGGACTTGTCGGCTTTAGAGGCTTCTTCAGTGGTATGCCCGTCGAGCATTTCCATTAAAAAGTCTTCAGCAAAACGATTTACGTTCGATACCTCTCCCGTAATATAAAGCACGTCGCCCACCCAAATAGTCGTATCGGGTGATGCCAATTTCTGGGTAATAGTTTTCAGGAATCTATGTTGGGAAGAGTCTACACGCCGTACTTCAATGATATTCAGACCATACTTGCGGCGTACATCCAGGTCTATGATGGTTTTTCCTATCAGACGGGAGTCATTGACAGCCTCAAACGGAACAGGTTGCTGGAAAGTCCGTACTCCTGTACCAGTTGGTCCAATGATTTACCCGACAATGTTCCGTCATTCTTTTTGCCTTTCTTGGAGAGAAACCATTTGGTCAGAGGCATTAAAACCAAAGTTCCCACTATCACGCACACAATGCCCACCGGCAAGAAGGAGAAGAAAGACAGCGGTTCAAAGCCCGCTCCCGTCAATGTATTCTGAATGACCAAGTTAGGAGGCGTACCGATAAGTGTCATCATACCGCCCATGCTGCTGGCAAAAGCCAAAGGCATCAATAGACGGCTAGGATTCATTCCGGCACTCAGTGCCAAGCTCACCACGATAGGCAGCATCAAAGCCACCGTTCCCGTATTGCTCACAAAAGCACCAATGGCAGAGGTAACCAGCATAACCAGCAAGAAGAGTTTCAGTTCGCTCTTGCCCGCCAGCTTTAAAATGCGCGAACTTATCATTTTAGCCAGCCCGGTCTGAAAAATGGCGCCGCCCACAACGAACAAGCCCACCATCATAATCACCACCGAGTTGGAGAAGCCGGAAAGGGCCTCTTCAGGAGTAAGAATCTGAAATATCAATAAACCAATCAGCGCACAAAGCGCCACAATGTCCGAACGGACTTTGCCTGCTACAAAAAAGGCAGCGGAGAGAACAAGGATAATAAGGGTAATCAGCATAAATATGTATATTAAGAATGCACAAATATACTTATTTACGCATGATCACACAACCCCTTACTACCTCAAATTACTGATTCAGAACTCGAATTTTTCCAACTTCATGGCAGCCAGCCCCTGGATTTTGGGCACCAGGGCCACAAAATGGTCTACTTTTTCATGGGCAGACAATGACTCTGCATCTTTCCATGTTTCACAAATCATAAGAACATCGCTGCGAGTGGCGCTCTCAAACACATCATAAGCAATGCATCCATTGTCCTTCAAGGAATATGCGACCAGTTCTTTGGCAGATTCCAATACTGCGGCACGGTTCTCCGCACTTACCTGAATAAAAACATTTAATCTAATCATACTTGTATAAATTTTAAGTGCATCGCAAATTTAAGCAGAATAAATATCTCCACCAACAAAAGTAAATTGTTATTAATTCCTTTCCCGCCGGATGAACCAATCTTTGGCAAGTATGTTGTCTCATCAGAATTGATTCTAACTTTAACTATTAAAAACTGACTTGATTATGAAATGTAAAGATTCTAATTTCTGGATCGGACTGGGAATAGGTTCGGTTGCCGGTGCATTGGCCTACCACTCTCCCGTACGGAGAAAGCTAAAAAGCTGGAAGATGCCATATGCCGTGCCATCCACAAAGCAAATGGCGAAGCCAAGGAGTTCATCAACACTGCTGAAGAAGAAGCATTGCACGTTGGCACCAAAGTAGCAGACAAGATGGCCCATGAGCCCATGAGGCTGCAGAGAAAGTTGACAATCTGAAAAACAAGGTTCACAATTTTGCCGATGCTAAGAAATAAAACAAGCACTTGGAAACTTCTGAAGGGGTGTGTCAAAATTCACCACAGATTACACGGATTAACACAGAATGAGCTTAATCTACTGATAATCAAAGATGCTTATCTGTGCAAATCTGTGTAATCTGTGGTGAATACCAGTTTCGACACACCCTCTTTGCATATCGACCCATCAGTCTGCAGACTGCGCCGATTCAAAATATCATTCATATGCTCCAATGCCCATCCTACCAAAGATTCAATATGCGGCATCAGGCTACATCCGGTTTCTGTAAGGTTATACTCCACACGGGGAGGAACTTCCGCATAGACTTTCCTAACAATCAGCCCGTCCGTCTCCAATGAGCGCAATGTAACCGTCAGCATCCGCTGGGAAATATCCCCTATGGTTTTCTGTATATCGCAAAAACGCATCGTTCCATTCGCTTTCAGTGTGACCAGCACAAGCATTGTCCATTTGTCTCCCAACCTGCTCAGTACATCCCGTACCGGACAAGCATCCATACGATGAAAATTTTCCATTCCTTTATTTTACCAATCAGTTCAACCTCAGCAATGGCGACTCTATGCTTAGTGTCCGGCATTGCACCACAAAAGTAATAAACTTACTCAAAATAACTATCGTTTCATACGATAATTAAAACATTCTTTATACTCGTAAATGCATCTGCCTCATCCGGATTATTTGTATTTTTGCAACATCGTTCCTATTCATATGTAACTGCAAGACTCTTATGAACGTAAAAATAGAAGAAAGCTGGAGAAAACGCCTGCAAGAGGAGTTTGACAAACCTTATTTTGAGAAGCTGGTAGCATTTGTAAAAAGTGAGTATGGACATGCCAACGTGCTACCTCCCGGCCATCAGATTTTCCACGTCTTCAACTCTTGCCCGTTCGAGAAAGTGAAAGTCGTCATACTCGGACAAGACCCTTATCCTAATCCCGGTCAGTATTATGGAGTCTGCTTTTCCGTACCGAAAGGAATAGCCATTCCCGGTTCTCTGGCAAACATATTCAAGGAAATACATCAGGACTTGGGAAAGCCCATTCCGACTTCCGGAAATCTGGACCGTTGGGTAGCGCAAGGCGTGTTTCCTATGATTCCGTCCTCACAGTACGTGCCCACGAAACCGGCTCGCACCGGAACATGGGATGGGAAATCTTCACAGACGCTGTTATCAAGAAACTGAGTGATGAACGGGAGAATCTTGTATTCATGCTTTGGGGAGCATACGCCAAAGAAAAAGCCGCTTTAATCAATAGCAGCAGACACTTGATTCTGACTACCGTCCATCCGTCCCCACGTTCTGCCGAATACGGATTCTTCGGTTGCAGGCACTTCAGTAAAGCCAACGATTTCTTACGGAGCAGAGGGATACAAGAAATTGACTGGTAACACGCTACAATACTCCGCTGACTCCGCTTCCAAACAAAGCAAAGTCCCCCAGGCACGGGTCGTCCGGAAAGGCCTCTGCCAGAGCTTCAGTAATCCGGCGGGCATTCTTCAAAGAAAATGTTTCTGTCTCGGTGAGTCCCAAAGCATAAGCCACACGGCAGACATGCGTGTCCAAAGGCACAATCAGGTCCCTGCAATCAAATCTCTCCCAAATACCAAAATCCACTTCCGGACCTTTCCTTATCATCCAGCGCAAAAACATGTTCAGTTTCTTTTGGGGACTCTTCGCCGAGACTTCCAAAAATGCACATAACCTTTCCATCGGATTACCGGCATACGTACATAAGGCATCCTCCAGACTGTCAAAAGCAGAATAGGCAGCATGCAAACGCCTGAAATAGGAATGAAAGTCAGCATAAGAAAGCATCCGGTAAAAACTGCTTCTGTCCGTAGCAGGGAAGTCTTTCTTCCATTGGCAAGATAATACGTATTGATGAGGCGATACCCCCATCAACCTATGCAACTCATCAGCCTTTTTCAATATCTGCTTACGGTTGCCGAAACTCATGATAGCAGTCAGCAGCCCACTGATTTCAATATCCTGCCTCCGTTCATAGCGATGTGGAAACTGTATGGGATCGTTCTGAATGAAGCCGGCGCAATGATAGGTTGCCGCCCACTCCCAAAGTTGTCTTTTAATCTCCTCGGTCATCTGCAAGCATTTGTTTTTTCATCTGAAATGCAAAGATATTGCAAATCGAATGCAAAACTTCATGCTTGCACGAAAAAGTTGTGCCGGGATATAGTTTATCTTATTTAAAGATATTGCATTTATAGCAACATCGGACAAGTAACCTATTTCTTTTCCTCCTATTTTTGCAACATGAAAAAGCCCAATAGAGCCATGCAGCAGAAAAAGACAACCCAGGAGGAATACCAGAAGTGCGTGAACGCAGTAGTGGATTATATAAATCTGCACCTCGGAGAAGAAATTGACCTGAAATCTTTGGCCAGGATTTCCCATTTCTCTCCCTTCTATTTCCACCGCATCATGAAAGCTTTTCTGGGTGAACCCGTCGGTACGTTCATTGTCCGGACGCGTACCGAAGCCGCTGCCCGGTTGCTTCGTTACTCGGACATGCCGATAGCGGACATAGCCTACCGTATAGGCTACTCTTCGCCCTCGTCACTGTCAAAGTATTCAAGCAGTTCTATGGCATTTCACCATTAGAGTATCGTAACAATAAAAACTTTGTAATTATGAAACCAGCCATTATTCGTCCGGAACTGGAACTGAAACACGAAATCAAAGAAGTTCCTGCCCGAAATGTAATTTACCTCCGCCTCTTTGGCGACTATAAACTGAACGACTATTGCAGCGCATGGATGCGCCTTTGCCAGTTCATCCAGGAAGAAAAACTGCCTATGGGAGAAGTGATGCCCTACTGTATCTATCACGATGACCCCAAAGTGACACCCGCTGAAAAGCTGCGTACCGATGTATGTATGGTCCTACCCTCATTTGCAACGGCCAAAGGAGACATAGGATTTAAACAGCTCGCGGCAGGCCGCTATGCCATATTCCTATACAAAGGTCCATACGAACATCTGCAGGCCGTATACGATACCATCTACGGGAAGTATATCCCCGAAATGGAATGTAGCTTACGGGATGAGTCCAGTGCGGAACGTTACCTGAACAACCCCGCAGATACGGCGCCGGAGGAACTGTTGACAGAGATTTATATTCCGGTAGAGTAGGCAAACTGTTCTGCCGGAGCTATCAGACTTTCTCCCCGGAAGAGTTTAGGAGCCGGACAGCGAACAAGTATTCGTTCCTCCATGAGTAAAAATCTTCCACCATGGTGGAACGATTTTTACTCCGCGGTGGAATGATTTTTACCTCATGATGGAACGAATAAATATTAGGCAAGCCGGTCGATACTATATTAGATACCCATATCTATACTGTATTGTAAAAAAGGGACACTCCCTTGTCTGTATGCTTGTTTTTATTCATTAATTTTGCACGACGCAATGCGAATCAAGCAATTGACGCAAACAGATAATTTTAAAATCTCCATTAAAATCAAGATAAAAAATGCAAAATGTCTCCATAAAAGGGTTTATATATGCGGCTCTCTCCTCTGCCACCTTCGGGCTGGCTCCTTTCTTCACCATTTCATTACTCCTTGCGGCTTCTCCTCTTTCGAAGTATTGGCCTACCGATGGGGAATAGCTTCACTTACCTTGGTCGTTTTTCGGCATTATGCTGGGCGAGACATTCCGCATCAGCAGGAAAGACTGGGGAACGGTGTTCATCCTCAGCCTGCTCCGGGCAGCTACCTCCTTCAGTCTGGTCATCGCCTATCAGAACATAGCCAGCGGAGTGGCATCCACCATTCATTTCATGTATCCGCTGGCCGTGGCACTGGCATGATGGGCTTTTCGGAGAAAAGAGGTCATTCGCCATTCTGTTTGCCGTGTTGGTGTCACTAAGCGGAGCTGGACTTTTGTCATCCGGCAAAATAGACTTTGAAGGAGGAAACACGACCATCGGCTGATTGCCGCCGGTCTGTCCGTATTCTTTTATGGAGGATATATCGTAGGAGTAAGGAAGAGCCGTGCCGTGCAGATTCCCTCCACTGCATTGACATGCTACGTAATGGGGCTGGGAGCCTTGTTCTTTATTATAGGAGGATATCTGACCGGAGGCATCCGGCTGGCCAATGATACCCACACATGGCTGAATATTCTCGGACTGGCGCTGCCGGCAACAGCTATATCCAACATCACCCTGGTAAAAGCCATTAAATACATAGGGCCTACACTGACTTCCATTTTCGGGGCCTTGGAACCTCTGACAGCCGTAGTTATCGGTTGCCTGATATTCAATGAAAGCTTCACACCGGCCAGCGCCATCGGCATGGCGCTGATAATAACGGCCGTTACAGTCGTGGTGGTACACGAAAAGAAAAAGGAGAGTGAGAGTTGATTGTCCTTATTTCGCCTTTTTATAATCCGTGATGAAACCCTCCATCATCCACTTGGCCAAGGCCTGGCGGTTCGAACTGATTACAAAACGGCGCTGGTCAAAAGTGTTCTGGATATTTCCCAATTCCACGAATACGGAAGCGGGAGAAGTATTGGCTAACACATAAAGATTGCGTGCGCTGACAGTTCCGGTAAACCCACGGTTGGCTGGTGCTTGTCATATTTCGATTCGAAAGTTTTCTTCATGGTCTTAGCCAGACGCTTGCTGTCGGGCTTGCTTTTAGAGTGGTAAAAGAACACATCGGTCTGATGGCTCTTACTGCGACTGTCCACATGAAGAAATGGCACGGCAATATTTATAGTTCTTGCGGTCCTTCTTGTAAAACTCATTGATTTTGGCGCAACGTTGCCGGAGACGTGCCACTTGGTTCAAGGGTATGGGAGCTCCCATGCACGTCTCACGTTTGCTGTTGGAAAGGTACTTGTCATCACGGATTCCGTCTTTAGCATCCTGGATAATGATACGGACTTCCGCCCCCTCTTGCATCAAGTTACGGGCAAGGCGCAAAGCCACATCATACGCATACTCATCTTCATGCAGTTCTATTTTGCCGATTCTGCCGATAGCTCCGGGGTCGGGGCCTCCATGTCCGCTCACTACATAAAAACAAGCGCCCTGCAAACGGTTGGATGTCACTTTTACACTGGCAAGCGCTTTCCCGAACAAAGGTTCATTGATTGTCTTCTTCCCATTGCCAACCGGCTTTGATAATGGGGGCAGTACATACTTCACTCCCAGCCGCAATTCCTCCTTCCCTTTAAGAAGTTTCTTGTTCAGCTCCAAAAACTCCTTATAATAGGCTCTCCCCGGGCGCTTGTTACGTTCCAGGAAAACAGAGATTCCTTCTCCACGTCTCGGACTATCCCGCTCTTCCTGAGCCGAAGCATTAAAAGCAAACAAAGTACAAAAGAGGATGGTCAGTAAACAAAATATGCGTTTCATATTCCAATTATTCATCATTTATTCGGTTCGCTACAAATTTCCAGCCGCTAATTTATAGCATTTTACCATACTTAAGCACAAAATTATAATTTTTTCCCTACTTTTGCGACAACTTACGCGATAATAGATAAGAAACTTTTAAAACAGATAACATTATGGCAAAGCAATTCAAGCCGGAGACGCTGTGCGTACAAGCCGGATGGACTCCTAAAAAGGGCGAGCCCGTGTACTCCCCATCTATCAAAGTACAACTTTCAAATATGATACCAGCGAACAGATGGCACGCTTGTTCGACCTTGAAGACAGCGGCTATTTCTATACCCGCCTGCAGAATCCTACAAACGATGCAGTAGCCGCCAAGATTGCCGCCCTCGAAGGTGGTGTGGCCGCTATGCTGACATCCAGCGGACAAGCAGCCAACTTCTATGCCATTTTCAATATCTGCCAGGCAGGAGACCATTTTGTTTGCTCCTCTACCATCTATGGCGGAACATTCAACCTCTTCGGAGTAACTTTGAAGAAATTGGGCATCGACGTCACTTTCGTCAACCCGGATGCCAGCGAGGAAGAAATTTCCGCTGCTTTCCGCCCCAATACCAAGGCCCTATTCGGCGAAACCATCTCCAACCCTACGCTCGAAGTGCTCGATATAGAGAAGTTTGCCCGCATTGCCCACAGCCACGGCGTGCCCTTGATTGTGGACAACACCTTCCCTACCCCCATCAACTGCCGTCCGTTTGAGTGGGGTGCCGACATCGTAGTACACTCTACCACCAAATACATGGACGGACATGCCACCAGCGTAGGTGGAGCCATTGTAGACAGCGGCAACTTCGATTGGGATGCACACGCCGACAAATTCCCCGGACTGTGCACCCCGGACGAGTCTTACCACGGACTGACTTATACGAAAGCCTTCGGCAAAATGGCTTACATCACCAAGGCTACAGCCCAACTGATGCGCGACCTTGGCAGCATCCAGTCTCCACAAAACGCATTCCTGCTGAACCTGGGTCTGGAAACACTGCACCTGCGTATGCCCCAACATTGCAAGAATGCACAAGCGGTAGCCGAGTATCTTGCCCAGAACGATAAAGTGGCTTGGGTGAATTATTGTGGTCTGCCGGGCGACAAATACTACGAGCAGGCACAGAAGTACATGCCGAACGGCTCTTGCGGCGTTGTCACCTTCGGCTTGAAGGGCGGACGGGAAGAGTCTATCAAGTTTATGGATTCACTGAAACTGGCAGCCATCGTGACTCATGTGGCCGATGCACGTACTTGTGTGCTGCACCCAGCCAGTCATACACACCGCCAGTTGACAGACGAGCAACTGATGGAGGCAGGTGTACGCCCCGACCTGATTCGCTTCTCGGTAGGTATAGAGAATGCAGAGGATATTATTGCCGACATCGAACAAGCGCTGAACGCCTAAAGGAATAAACAAAAGGGAGTGCATTTTCGGACAATGCACTCCCTTTTCATTTCAATATTCTCTATTACTCAACATTCAATATAATCGTCAAACTTTCCTTGCCTTGGTAGAAGGTCTTTGCTTTCACTACCAGGGAACCACACTTCACCGGTTCTTTCCATAAGGTTGACTGGGCAGTAGGTTCCGAACCATCAGTTGTGTAACGTACTTCAGCACCATCAATGGCCACATTAGCATACAGATTTCCATCTTTTACCAATAATCCCGGCTGAGGCAAGCGGAAGTTAATCCCATTCTTTGCCCAATAAGGCATTTCACTCTTGCTGATTTTCTCATAATAAAGTGCCAAAGCCTGATTGAAAGCCTGCTGCTCCTGCACGCCGGACAGGTTTTCCCATACCGGATGAGCATTCCAGCCACGTTCTGCCAGCCCTAATATTTTTGGGAAAAGAAGATATTCCACGCCATCAAAACTACGGATAGTTTCGGCGAACAATTGCCCTTGTACACCCATAATATGCTTCTTGCCTATCTCTGTCAAAGCAGTCTTCCCCTTTTCCGCATTATTCAAATCAATGGGATTGCCTGCCATATCCACACGCAGCGAACGATAATGCTGAAAGGAAGCATAGAGAAAGAGACAGACTCATCCACATAACCTCCCCAATCGAGTCCACGCTCGTCCGGATGACCATTGTAAGCCATATCCATATAGAAATTGCCCACGTTGCAAAGGATGACCGGGTAACCGTTATTGGCTGTCTGATAAACCACTTCATCAGAGCCCGGTACAGTATTCCAGCAATACACACCGGCAGCCTGGCCCCTCAACTGTTGATGAGTCTCTTCGGTATGCCCCAAAGCAACTTCCTGCCAACCACTGAATTTCAGTCCGTTCTTCTGCATCACATCCGCCATTTGCGTAATGAAATACTCCGACAAATCATGAGCTTTCGTCATGCCTTTCTCCTTCATCAGCTCTTGGCATTTCGGAGAGCCCATCCACACGCCGTGAGGCACTTCGTCACCCCCCAAATGCACTGTGGACAATGAAAGACCGGCTTCCTGATACATCGCATTAAGTTCCTGAATCACCTTCTCCATAAAAACGGTAGGTAGAAGGCAAGGCGACATTCATCACATTGTCCGTATAATATTGTACAGAAACATAACGTGAAGTGTCTTCCGGTTCACTCAACATATATTCTGTAGCTTTCCCCGGATCAGTTTCAAAATATTTGTTATAGCGTGCCTTCATGGAGACAATGGCAGCGCGGGCATGCCCCGGAGATTCTATTTCCGGAACAATGCGGACATGTCTTTCGGCAGCATACTTCAGCAAATCAATAAATTCCTCGCGGCTATAATATCCATTGCCTACAGTCTTTTGCATCAGGTCATAGCCACCGTCATAACATGGGTAGAGGCACTGGCTTTCGTCAGTGGTATGCCCGCGACGGCTACCCACAGCAGTCAGTTCCTCCAAACCAGGAATCTCCAAACGCCAGGCTTCATCATCACAAAAATGGAAATGCAGGACATTCAATTTATAAGATGCAAAAATATCCACCAGTTTCTTCAAGTTCTCCGGAGCGGTGAAATTACGGGCAATATCTATCATTTGTCCACGATATGCCAAGTCCGGATAATCCCGAATGGAGACTGCCTCCAGCAAATAAGGTGTCTGCTTGCCCTTCAACATTGACAAAAGTGTCTGTGTACCATTAAAAATGCCATGAGGAGTGGCAGCACTGATTTTTATCAGGTTGTCACCTATATTGATAGTATAATATTCATCATTTACGGCCTCCTTCCTATCAAGCAGTTCTTCCAGCACAATCTTCACGGAAGCATTTCCGACAACTTCCAAACCATACAAACCAGTCAGTTTCTCTTTCAGCAACTTGGCTTCACCGGCAAAGTTCTCCGGAAATGCCAAAGCTACCTTACCTTCCAATACGACATTATCGCCTTCAATGGTACCACTTTCTTTACAGACGGAAGAATGTCTGACTGCACCAAAGCAGGAGCACCAGCCAAGCGAAGATTGGATTCATAAATCTTAGTCGCATCCGGATAGCCGCTCATTGACTCGGGAGAAGGAAGCGGCAGCGCCTTCAAAGCCACGGGCAACGGACTGCCCTCTTTACCATCCACAGTCTCCACCCAATAAGTTCCTTCCGGTACATGGGAGTTCCGGTCCAGCTTGTAAGTGCAAAGGAAAGTGATCCGCATGGAATCACCGGGAGCCAGCGGAGCAAATTCGTCTGTCGGATACATTTTGAAAAAATTACCGTTCACTACCTCTACCTTCACTTCAGAGGCTCCTTCCTGCTTCACCCTCGGGGAAGCTGTGAATAGTAAATCGTCCAGTTCTTTTTTAGAGGTTTTTGAGAGATATTCTTGAGAATAAAGGTATTCTCATAATATCCGGGTTCGATGTCACTTGCACCCATTTCCCAGGTCAGAGCAACCGGTGCCTTAGGTTCATTACTCGTTTTACATCCAGCAAATAGTGCCATTACACAAAATAATAATCCTGCCAGAGGAAGTTTCAAAATTCTCATGCAACTCATGTGTTAAGTTAATAAATGGGGGTAATCTCTAAAATCTGATGCCAAAAATAAGCATTTTAAGCTAATTAACTGATAAAAGTAATAGATTTTATTGACAGCGAGCTACAATTTAGAACTTTTATACCTACATTTGCAGCCAAATTATAACCAATTTAACTATTCTACCATGCTAAAATAACCAAAGAAGCAGCCTTGCTCTACCATTCGCAAGGCAAACCGGGTAAGATTGAAGTAGTACCCACCAAGCCTTACAGTACACAAACCGATCTTTCTCTCGCCTACTCTCCGGGCGTTGCAGAACCGTGCCTCGAAATTGAGAAAAACCCGCAAGATGCATATAAATATACAGCAAAAGGCAATCTGGTAGCTGTCATCTCCAACGGAACCGCCGTGCTCGGCCTGGGCGATATCGGTGCCCTCAGCGGCAAACCCGTCATGGAGGGTAAAGGTCTGTTGTTCAAAATTTATGCCGGTATCGACGTATTCGACATCGAAGTAAATGAAAAAGACCCCGACAAGTTCATCGAAGCTGTCAAGGCTATTGCCCCAACATTCGGAGGTATCAACTTGGAAGACATCAAAGCACCCGAATGTTTCGAAATAGAACGCCGCCTGAAAGAAGAATTGGACATCCCCGTGATGCACGACGACCAGCACGGCACCGCCATCATCTCCAGCGCAGGATTGCTGAACGCCCTGGAAGTGGCAGGCAAGAAGATAGAGGAAGTGAAAATCGTCGTAAACGGTGCCGGGGCTTCCGCCACCTCATGTACCAAACTGTATGAAGCGCTCGGCGCACGCCGTGAAAATATCCTAATGCTGGACAGTAAGGGAGTCATCACCAGCGACCGCGAGAATCTGACCGAGCAGAAACGTTACTTTGCCACCGACCGTCGCGATGTACATACTCTGGCAGAAGCCATCAAAGGCGCCGATGTATTCCTTGGACTGTCAAAAGGTAATGTGTTGACCCAGGACATGGTTCGCAGCATGGCAGACCATCCATCGTGTTTGCCCTTGCCAACCCTACTCCGGAAATCTCTTACGAAGACGCCATGGCGGCACGTCCGGACGTACTGATGTCTACCGGTCGTTCCGACTATCCTAACCAGATTAATAATGTAATCGGTTTCCCCTACATCTTCCGCGGCGCCCTCGACACGCAGGCAAAAGCCATCAACGAAGCCATGAAAATTGCTGCCGTGCACGCCATTGCCAACCTTGCCAAGCAGCCCGTGCCC
>ENA-OQEB01000429-OQEB01000429.1-human-gut-metagenome-genome-assembly--contig:-NODE-429-length-17596-cov-2.779610_pt1 | contig 17596 bp, 19 predicted proteins | sample MGYA00242787_ERZ504619 | MGnify/ENA primary metagenome ERZ504619 (study PRJEB26092, sample SAMD00036317) | human gut metagenome | host: Homo sapiens | study: EMG produced TPA metagenomics assembly of... | reverse complement strand
GGACGATCATGCACCATCTGTTAGAAGATCATCTACCAACTGTTGCATGATCGTCCAACAGCCGTTAGAAGATGAAGGTGAAAGGAAGAATTGGTTAACGGATACCGATGAAAAGCGTAAGAGATAAGGACGAAAAGACGAAGGGTTAACGACCTGTTGATAACTTTTTCCTACTTTTCTTATATAAATGTTGGCGGGTAATTTTGGAAATGTGTACTTTTACCCACCGATAAGGCATGTGCGTGCGTATCAAAGGAGTACGGCGCTTGATTTTAAGAGGAAGTTTAACGTAAGAACGACGAATGGAAGAAAAAGATAGTTGCTATCATGTACCGGTAATGCTGCGGGAAAGTCTGGAGGGATTGGATATCCGTCCCGACGGGATTTACGTGGATGTTACGTTTGGCGGTGGAGGACATTCCCGCGAGATCTTGAAACGGTTGGGTAGCGAGGGCGAACTTTACGGCTTTGACCAAGATGCGGACGCCGAGCATAATGTCCCGGCAGACCCACGATTCACTTTCGTGCGCAGTAATTTCCGTTATTTGTATAATTTTATGCGTTACTACGGAGAAAGTGGGGAGGTGGACGGCCTGTTGGCGGATTTAGGTGTCTCTTCCCATCATTTCGACGATAAGGATCGCGGTTTCTCTTTCCGTTTCGACGGGACGTTGGATATGCGGATGAATACGCGTGCGGGGCAGACCGCCGCCGATATCGTGAATAATTATACGGCGGAGGCGTTGGCCGATGTGTTTTATCTATATGGCGAGCTGAAGGTGTCTCGGAAATTAGCCTCTGTGCTGGTGAAAGCTCGTGAGACAAAGAAGATAGAGACGATCGGAGACTTCTTGGAGGTGATCAAGCCGTTTACGGGAAAGGACAAAGAGAAGAAATTCTTGGCGCAAGTCTTTCAGGCGCTTCGTATCGAGGTGAACGATGAGATGAGGGCGCTGAAAGAGATGCTGCGGAGTACCTTGCGGGTGTTGAGACCGGGAGGACGATTGGTGGTTATCACGTATCACTCCTTGGAAGACCGTCTGGTAAAGAACTTTTTGAAGACCGGAAACTTCGAGGGGAAATGCGAGCAGGATTTCTTCGGGAACGTACGATCGCCTTTCCGCTTGGTCAATAATAAGGTAATCGTCCCGACCGACGAGGAGGTGGAGCGGAATCCCCGTTCCCGGAGTGCCAAGTTGAGAATCGCTGAGAAGGTATAAGGAGAAATAGATATGGAAGAAAACGGACAACATAAGAAAACGAGGAAGAAGGAGAAGCGTCTTTCGTTCTGGTATATACTCGGTGGCGGCGTGCTAAAAGAGGATTTTATCTTGAGGCATACGCGCATGATCGTGTTACTTGTCGTGTTGGCGTTTTTCTTTATCGGTAACCGGTATACTTGTATGCAAAAGCTGCGTGAGATCGACCGGTTGCAACAGCAATTGAGGGATGTGCGTTTCGAGGCGTTGTCGATCTCATCCGAGTTGACCGGCAATAGCCGCCAATCGCAAATCGAGTTGCTGATCGAGGAGCAAGGTATTGATCTGGAGGGTGCGAAAACCCCTCCTTATGAGTTATATAAGTGAGATAAGGTGTAAATAGGTATGTCTGAAGAAAACGAACCGAAAGAAATAGAGCCTAAAGGTAGCCGGATTTTATTCTGTTACTTCGTGGTCGTGCTGTTGCTGGGGCTTGTGGCCGTAGGAATCCTGTTCCGTGCCTTTGATACGGCTTCGTGGAGAGGGATAAATGGATGAAGGTGGCCGAGAGCCAGAAACGACCGAACCGTTTGGTGTTGCCCGGACGTGGCAATATCTATTCGTCGGACGGTAAGTTGATGGCTACCAGCGTGCCTCGTTATTATATGTATATCGACTTTAAGGCGGATGCGTATACTCCGGCTAAGGGTGCCAAGTATAATTGGCTGGATACGTTCAAGACGTCCAAGAAGGATGGGGTGGACTCGTTGGCGTTTTATCTTTCCCGTAAATTGAAGGATCGTACGCCGGCGGGCTATAAGGCTTATCTGCTGAAAGGCTGAGCGGTAAAAGCCGCCAGTTCCCGATTTACGCGGGGAAGGTCTCGTATTCGGATTTGAAGGAGATCCGTAAGTTCCCGTTTCTTCGTCTGGGACGTTATAAGAGTGGTTTTTATACGAAGGAGATGGTACAGCGCCAGAAACCTTTCGGGACCTTGGCGTCTCGTACGATCGGTGATATCTACGGAGAGATCGAGGAGGGTGGTACTACGAAGGGGAAGAATGGATTGGAGTTGCAATACGATTCGCTCCTGCGGGGGCAGGCCGGGTTGAGCTCCGTTCGCCGTGTCGGTGGAGGCTGGACGAACGTGATTGAGGTGGACCCGGTGGATGGCATGGATATCCGTACCACGATCGATATTAATATACAGGATATAACCGAGAAATCGTTGGTCGATAAATTGAAGGCGATCGATGCCGAGTCCGGTACGGCTGTCGTGATGGAGGTCGAGACCGGAGAGATCAAGGCGATCACGAATATGGGGCGTATCCGTGAAGGCGTATATGGCGAAACGAAGAACCATGCCGTGGCAGACGAGATCGAGCCGGGTTCTACTTTCAAGGTGGCCTCTATCATGGTGGCCTTGGAGGATGGTTTATGCAATCCGGGAGATACGGTCGATGTCGGCAATGGTATATATATGTATAAGGGGGCCCGCATGACGGACCATAATATGAATAAAGGTGGATACGGCCGGATCTCGGTGGAGCAGGCGATTTGGTATTCCTCCAATATCGGTGTGGCCAAGACGATCCTGAAAGGTTATTCGGATAACCCGACGAAGTTTGTGGAGGGACTGTACCGTATCGGTATGAACGCGGATCTTCGTTTGGAGATACCGGGGGCGGGACGTGCTAAGATACGTCGCCCGGATGATACGACCCGTTATTGGTCCAAGACCACTTTGCCTTGGATGTCGTTCGGTTACGAGACGCAGGTACCGCCGATCAATACGTTGGCGTTCTTTAACGCGATTGCGAACAACGGGGAAATGGTTCGCCCGATGTTTACGAAAGAGATCTTACATAACGGCAAGACCGTGCAGAGTTTTTCCACGGAGGTGATCAACTCTTCGATCTGCTCGGACCATACGCTGGCGTTGATAAAAGATATGTTGCTGGGAGTCGTGGAGAAAGGAACCGGTAAGGCGGTTCATTCGGATATTGTCCGGATTGCCGGAAAGACCGGTACGGCGCAGATCGCTACGGGCGGTGTCTACCGTACGAGCGGGCACCAAGTCTCTTTCTGTGGCTATTTCCCGGCCGATCATCCGAAGTATTCTTGTATCGTGGTGATCCGCCGTCCCCGTATTGGTTATCCTTCGGGCGGTACGATGTCGGGAGGCGTGGTGCGTGCGATCGCCGAGAAGATATACGCCAGCCATATGTCGTTCGATGTCCGGGATATGGAACGGGATTCGACGGCCGTGATGGTGCCTCGTGTGAAAGGCGGCGACCTGAGGGCGGTAGAGGAAGTATTAGATGAATTGGATATTAAGGCGGATACGGACAGTTTGGAGACAAAGTGGGTCGTAGCTTCTGCCGAGCAAGAAGAGAATAAAGTGAAATTGAGCGATCTGACGATTCGGGAAGGATTGGTACCCCGGGTAGTCGGCATGGGTGCTAAAGATGCGGTTTTCTTGTTGGAGCAAGCCGGTCTGCGTGTCTCTTTGTCGGGTGTCGGACGGGTCGTTTCGCAGAGTATTCAACCCGGACAGCGAGTGTCTAAGGGGCAGACCGTATTATTAACATTGAAATAGGTATGGAACTAAGGGATTTAATCGGTGCGTTGGAAGCTCCTATGTTGATGGGGGCGGATAATGTGGATATCACGAATATTCAATCAGACTCTCGTCGGGTGACGAAAGGGTCTTTGTTTGTCGCTGTGAGAGGTACGGCCGTGGATGGCCATGCTATATGGACAGCGCCATAGAGAAGGGGGCTGTCGCTATCGTATGCGAGGAGGTCCGTCCTATTTGGAGGGGAGATGCTCGTTTATCGTGGTGAAGGATTCGGCGGAGGCGTTGGGTCTTTTGGTTTCCCGCTGGTATGGTGATCCTTCCCGGAAATTGGTGTTGGTAGGCGTGACGGGTACGAACGGGAAGACTACGATCGCTACTTTATTATATGAGATGTTCCGGAAGATGGGACATAAGGTGGGATTGCTTTCCACGGTATGTAATTATATAGATGGCGAGGCGGTACCGACGGATCATACGACACCGGACCCGCTTACGCTTCATTCCTTGATGGCCCGGATGGTAGAGGCCGGATGTGAGTATGCTTTTATGGAGGTTAGCTCTCATTCGATCGATCAGCGGCGCATCAGCGGCTTGTCTTTCGACGGGGGGATTTTCACGAACCTGACCCGCGATCATTTGGATTACCATAAGACCGTGGAGAATTACTTGAAAGCGAAGAAGAAATTCTTCGATGACCTGCCTGCCGGGACTTTTGCCTTGACGAATGCCGATGATAAATCCGGCTTGGTGATGTTGCAGAATACGAAGGCGAAGAAGCTGACCTATTCCTTGCGTACCTTGGCCGATTTCAAGGGAAAGATATTGGAATCTCATTTCGAGGGTACAGACCTGATCATTAACGGTCGGGAGGTTATGGTGCATTTCGTGGGACGTTTCAACGCTTATAACTTGCTGGCCGTGTATGGTGCCGCGGTTTCTTTAGGGAAAGATCCCGAGGAGGTGTTGATCGTGCTGAGCACGCTTCGCTCCGTATCCGGTCGCTTCGAGACGATCCAGTCTCCGCTCGGTTATACGGCGATCGTGGATTATGCTCACACACCGGATGCCTTGACGAATGTACTGAATGGCATTCATGAGGTATTGGATGGGAAAGGACGTATCATTACCGTCGTGGGTGCCGGGGGAAACCGGGACAAGGGGAAACGCCCGCTGATGGCGAAAGAGGCTGTCAAGCTGAGCGATCAGGTAATTCTGACTTCCGATAACCCGCGCTTTGAGGAACCGGATGATATTATTAACGATATGGTAGCCGGATTGACGAAAATGGATATGGAACGTACCTTATGTATCACGGACCGTACGCAAGCGATCAAGACCGCTACGATGTTGGCGAAGAAAGGGGATGTGATCCTTGTTGCCGGAAAAGGCCACGAAGACTATCAGGAGATCAAGGGGGTGAAACAGCACTTTGACGACCGTGAGAAGTTACGCGAGATTTTTTCGACACAACAATCATAATATTTAAGACGACATGCTTTATTATCTTTTTAATTATTTGGATCAGTTGGATTTCCCGGGAGCGGGTATGTTTAAGTACGTATCTTTCCGCTCGGGGTTGGCCTTGATCTTGTCCTTGTTTATCTCTACGGCGATCGGCCGGCGTATCATCGATAAGTTGCAAATGTTGCAGATCGGCGAGACGGTGAGAAATCTTGGGCTGGAGGGCCAGATGAGCAAGAAGGGAACGCCGACGATGGGAGGTATTATCATTATTATCGCTATATTGATCCCGACTTACTGTGTGCCAAGCTGAATAATATCTATGTGATATTGATGTTGGTGACTACGGTCTGGCTGGGTGCCTTGGGATTCGCGGATGATTATATCAAGGTATTCAAGAAGAATAAGGAAGGTATGCACGGACGTTTCAAGATCGTCGGGCAGGTAGGACTGGGCTTGATCGTTGGCTTGGTATTGTTCATGAGCCGGATGTGGTGATCAAGGAGAATATGGAGGTGCGCCATGATAACGTGATCGAGGAGGTGCGTTATCATACGGTGGAGACCAAATCGACAAAGACGACCATCCCGTTCTTGAAAAACAATAATTTCGATTACGCCAATTTGGTGAACTGGGCGGGCGATTATAAGGAGGAGGCCGCATGGCTGGTGTTCGTGCTGATGGTGATCTTTGTGGTGACAGCCGTGTCGAACGGAGCCAATATGACGGATGGACTGGACGGCTTGGCTGCCGGAACATCGGCGATCATTGGGGTGGCTCTCGGTATTTTGGCCTATATGTCATCCCACTTTGAGTTCGCCTCGTTCTTGAATATCATGTTTATACCCGGTGCGGAGGAGTTGGTGGTTTATGCCGCTGCCTTTATCGGTGCCACGGTCGGTTTCTTATGGTACAACTCATATCCGGCCCAAGTATTTATGGGAGATACGGGGAGCTTGACCTTGGGAGGTATTATCGCTGTTTTCGCGATCATCATCCGTAAGGAGTTGTTGATTCCGATCCTTTGCGGTATTTTCTTGGTGGAGAATATATCGGTCATGTTGCAAGTGGCCTACTTTAAATATACGAAGAAGAAGTATGGGGAAGGTCGCCGTATCTTCAAGATGGCTCCTTTACACCATCATTTCCAGAAGCCGGGAAACGCGGGTATACAGGCGTTGATCCAAAAGCCGTTCAATGTCGTGCCTGAATCGAAGATCGTGGTCCGTTTCTGGTTGATCGGTATTATTTTGGCTGTTATGACGATAGTTACGTTAAAGATGAGATAAAAGATGAGTAAGAGAATGGTTATATTAGGGGCCGGGGAGAGTGGTGCGGGAGCCGCTGTCTTGGCGAAGGCGAAAGGATTCGACGTGTTCGTGTCCGATAAATCGTCTATCAAACCTAAGTATAAGGAGATGCTGGACAACCACGGGATTCGTTGGGAAGAGGGACAGCATACCGAAGCGACATCTTGAATGCCGACGAAATTGTCAAGAGCCCGGTATTCCCGACAAGGCTCCTATCATACAGTTATTGAAGAAGCAAGGTACGCCGATCATCTCCGAGATCGAGTTTGCCGGAAGGTATACGGACTCGAAGATGATTTGCATCACGGGTAGCAACGGCAAGACGACAACGACGATGCTTACGTATCATATCTTGAAAGAAGCGGGCGTGGACGTGGGCTTGGCCGGAAATGTCGGAAACAGCTTGGCGCTTCAGGTTGCGGAAGATCCACATGCGGTCTACGTGATCGAGTTGAGCAGTTTCCAACTGGATAATATGTACGACTTTAAAGCGGATATCGCTATTATATTGAATATAACACCGGATCATCTGGACCGTTATAACTATGAGATGCAGAATTATGTAGACGCTAAGTTCCGCATCTTGCAAAATCAGACGAAGGACGACGCCTTCATTTTCTGGAACGATGACCCGATCATAGCCCGTGAGATCGCCAAACGGCATCCTGAGGCTACTCTTTACCCATTCGCCGAGACACATGAGAACGGCATGAAGGGATATACGGAAAATAATCAAGTAGTTATTGAAACGGCAAACGGAACATTTACGATGGAACAAGACCTATTGGCATTGACTGGTACGCATAACCTGTATAACTCTTTGGCTTCGGGGATAGCGTCCAAGATCGTGGACATTCATGATGAGAAAATACGTGCCTCACTCAGTGATTTTACGGGGGTTGAGCACCGTTTGGAAAAGGTGCTTCGCGTGCGTGGTGTTGATTATATTAATGACTCGAAAGCTACGAACGTAAACTCTTGTTGGTATGCTTTGCAGAGTATGACGACTCCGGTCGTTTTGATCTTAGGGGGCACGGATAAAGGGAATGATTACTCGGAGATCGAGGAACTAGTGAGTAAAAAGGTGCATTCATTGATTTTCATGGGTGTGGATAATACGAAACTGCATGCGTTCTTCGACGGGAAAGTGGCGAATATAGAAGACGCCCGCTCGATGGAAGAGGCTGTGGCGAAAGCTTATAAGATGGCTCATAAGGGAGATACGGTATTGCTCTCTCCTTGTTGCGCCAGCTTCGACCTGTTCAAGAGCTATGAGGATCGGGGCGATCAGTTCAAGGCTTGCGTACGTAATTTGTAATAAAGGATAAAATGGATCTGGCGAGTAAACTGTTTAAGGGCGACCGGGTGATATGGATCATCTTCATGTTCCTGTGTCTTATATCGGTGGTGGAGGTGTTCAGTGCGACCAGTACGATCGCTTATAAGAACGCGAATCACTGGGCGCCTATCGTACGGCACGCCACCTTTTTATTGGGAGGTTTCGTCATGGTATTGCTGTTGCATAATATACCGTGTCGCTTCTTTTCTGCGTTTATTATATTATTGCCGGTCTCGATGTTGATGTTGATCGTGACGCCCTTTATCGGCGTGGACGCTAATGATGCGCATCGATGGCTGGAAATCATGGGGATACAGTTCCAGCCTTCGGAGTTTGGGAAGCTGGCTTGTGTCGTGTTTGTCGCTTTCTTGCTCAGACAAACGGGGGAAATTAACGGAGAACCAGATTTTTAAGTATATACTGATTGGGGTAGGACTGACCTGTGTCTTGATTCTGCCGGAGAACTTTTCTACGCGTTTATGCTATTCGGGGTTTGTTTCCTGATGATGTTTATCGGTCAGTTGCCATTTGGTAAGTTGGCGAAGCTGGCGGGTATCTTGATGTTGGCGTTGGTATTGTTCTTGGCGTTGCTTAAGTTTACGCCGGCCGCTATTACCCAGTATTTGCCGGATCGATTCGTTACTTGGCAGGGGCGTTTGGAGCGTTTCTTCGACGGGCATAAGGATAATTTGGATGAGAGTGGTACGTATAAGATAACCGATGATAATTATCAGGTAACCCATGCGAAGATAGCTATTGCCCGGGGAGGCGTATTTGGGCAGATGCCCGGACATGGCCAACAGCGTGACTTCCTGCCACAGGCGTATTCAGATTTTATCTATGCGATTATCATAGAGGAACTGGGTATCGTTGGGGGAATCTTTGTACTGTTGCTTTATATAATGTTGCTAGTGCGGGTTGGGATGATCGCCCGGAAATGTGATAAATCATTCCCGAAATTCCTAGTGTTGGGATGTGGGTTGCTGGTGGTAGTCCAAGCTTTGGCGAATATGGCGGTAGCTGTGAATTTAGTGCCCGTTACCGGGCAACCGATGCCGTTGGTGAGCCGGGGTGGTACGTCTACGCTTATTTCTTGTATCTATTTCGGGATCATATTGAGCGTAAGTCGTTTTGGAGCCAATATCGGAAATGAGGATGAGGAAGAGGAGGATACGGAGAATCCAGAGAATCCTTCCGACGAGCCATCCGGAGAGACAATAAATCAGGCGGTCGAGGGAGAGAGAGAAGATAATCCGCTATCGGCTGTCGAAACGATAACTGTAGAGTCAAAAGTATGAGAAAGTACCGGATCATAATAAGTGGTGGTGGTACGGGAGGCCATATCTTCCCGGCCATATCTATCGCTAATACTTTCAAGAAACGTTTTCCGGATGCGGAAATCTTATTTGTGGGGGCGGAAGACCGCATGGAAATGGATAAGGTTCCGGCAGCCGGTTATAAAATCGTAGGTTTACCGGTGAGTGGGTTTGATCGTGCCCACTTGATGAACAACGTGAAGGTCATGGTTCGTTTAGCGAAAAGCTTGCGCTTGGCGAGGAAGACGATCCGTGAGTTCAAGCCAGATATAGCGGTCGGCGTGGGCGGTTATGCCAGTGGACCGACTTTATGGATGGCGGCTTCGCAAGGTGTTCCCGCATTGATACAGGAGCAAAACTCGTATGCCGGTGTGACCAATAAGTTGTTGGCGAAGAAAGCGAGCAAGATTTGTGTCGCTTACGAGGGCATGGAGAAGTTCTTTCCGGCGGATAAGATCGTGATTACGGGAAATCCGGTGCGACAGGATTTGGAAGAGGCGCTGAGTAAGAAAGAGGAGGCGTTGGCGTTCTTCGGGCTTTCTCCGGAGAAAAAACGATCCTTGTGGTAGGTGGTAGCTTGGCGCACGGACGATTAACCGGAGTATTCAAGGGGATCTGGATAAGTTCTTCGCCTCGGATGTACAGGTTATTTGGCAAACCGGTAGGTATTATTACAGCGACGCTTCCAAGCATTTGAAGGCGTACCGGGGAATGCCGGTTTGGTGCTCAGACTTTATTACCCGTATGGATTATGCTTATTCAGCGGCCGATTTGGTGATATCCCGTGCGGGGGCTAGTTCTATCTCGGAACTTTGCTTATTAGGAAAACCGGTGGTCTTGGTGCCTTCGCCGAATGTGGCGGAAGATCATCAGACCAAGAATGCCTTGGCCTTGGTCCATAAGGATGCCGCCGTTATGATCGCCGATAAAGATGCGGAAAAGGATTTGGTGCCTACTGCCTTGAAGATAGTTCATGACGATGAACGTTTGTGTACGTTGAGCCGTAATATCGAGACCTTGGCGCAACGCCATAGCGCGGACCGTATCGTGGATGAGATTGTTAAGATTATAGATAAGAAATAAGGAATATGGATATAAATAAAGTGACAGCGGTGTATTTCGTAGGTGCCGGGGGCATTGGAATGAGTGCCTTGATCCGTTATTTCCTCGCTAAGGGAAAACGAGTGGGCGGATACGATAAGACCCCTTCCGATTTAACCGAGGAGTTGAAAAAGGAGGGAGCCGATATTCACTATGAGGATAATGTAGCTTTGATCGGGGAGCGTTCAAGTCGCCCGATGATACGCTGGTGGTTTATACGCCGGCGGTCCCGGAGTCGCATACGGAATTGACCTATTTCCGGGCGCACGGTTTTGAGGTGATGAAGCGGGCACGTGTCTTGGGAGAGATCACGAAAAGCAGCCGGGGTTTATGCGTGGCGGGCACGCACGGCAAGACAACGACCTCTTCTATGCTAGCTCATTTGCTGAAACAATCGCCGGTGGATTGCAATGCTTTCCTCGGAGGAATCCTAAAGAACTACGAGAGTAATTTGATGTTGTCGGATACGAGCGACTTTACCGTGATCGAGGCGGATGAGTTCGATCGTTCTTTCCATTGGCTTACTCCTTATATGGCAGTGATTACTTCCGCGGATCCGGATCATCTGGATATTTACGGTACGGCGGAGGCTTACCGGGAGAGTTTTGAGAAATTTACCTCCTTAATTCGTCCCGATGGTTGTCTACTGATCAAGAAAGGAATCAACGTAACGCCCCGTTTACAGGAGGGTGTCAAGAAATATACCTATTCCGTTACGGAAATAGCGGACTTTTACGCTGAAAATATTCGTATTTGCGACGGAAATATTACCTTTGACTTCGTTGGTCCGGAAATCCGTATTCCTGATGTGGAATTAGGTGTTCCCGTAAAGGTTAATATAGAGAACGGGGTAGCGGCTATGGCGATCGCTTGGTTGAACGGAGTGAAACCTGAGGATTTGAAAAAGGGTATGGCTACATTTGCCGGACCTCGCCGCCGTTTCGATTTCCATTTGAAGACTGATCAAGTGGTATTGATCGATGATTATGCCCATCATCCGGCCGAATTGCGACAGAGTATCTTGTCGGTGAAGGAATTATATGCGGGTCGTAAGGTGACAGGTATTTTCCAGCCGCATCTATATACCCGTACCCGAGATTTCGCTGGAGATTTCGCTGCGAGTCTCTCTTTATTGGATGAGTTGATCTTGCTGGATATCTATCCGGCTCGTGAGGAACCGATTCCGGGGGTGAGCTCTCGGATCATTTTTGATAAGGTGACGATCCCTTCCAAGACGCTGTGTAAGAAGGAAGAGCTTTTGGACGTGGTTGCCGCCGGGAAATATGAGGTAGTATTAATGGTAGGCGCCGGCAATATCGACCGTTTGGTGGAGCCTGTAAAAGAGATTTTATGTAAACAAATAAGGAAACCGTGATCCGAATAATTTCCATAGTAGTAGCCACGTTGTTGTTCTGTTACATCGTGTTTGTGTCGTTTTTCTTTCGGGAAATACGTCAAGACTCTATTTGCCAAGATCTGCAAGTCGTGGTGAAAGACAGTCTGGATAAACACTTCGTGAGCGAGAGTGACCTTGTGTCTATACTGAAGAAAGCCGGGCTAGATCCGATCAAGCGGCCAATGGCCGACGTGAATACGGATCGGATAGAGACGGAATTGCTTAAGAATGAGATGATCGCCCAAGTGGAGGCGTATAAGACTCCTTCGGGGATTATCAAACTAGAGGTCATGCAAAAGATGCCTATCCTCCGGATTATGGGCGTAAGAGGTAGTTATTACGTGGATAATCTGGGAACCACCATGCCGATCAGTCGTCGGTATGCTGCGCATGTGCCAATTGTGAGTGGATATGTGGAAAAAGAGCTTGCGGTGACCGACTTATACAAATTTGCATTATTTTTGCAAGAGAATGAGTTCTGGAATGACCAGATTGAACAAATCTATGTCTATCCGGATAATGATATAGAACTTATTCCAAGAGTGGGTAACCACCGGATCATGTTGGGTACTTTGGATGAATTCGAAGAAAAGCTTGCGAATTTAAAGCTTTTCTATGAACAAGCGATCCCTAAAGTGGGTTGGGAAAAGTACAGTATGATTAATTTAAAATATAAGAATCAGATTGTTTGTACTAAAAAATAGATGATATGGCATACACAGACTTTATAGCAGCTATTGACCTAGGTACCTCCCATATGGTAGGAATGGTGGGGACTAAGAATGCGACGGGCGCTCTTTCAATCATCGCCTACGAAGTTGAGAACTCCGGCACCTGCATACGAAGAGGATGTGTATATAACGTGAAGGAGACGGCGAGGTAAGATAAGACGCTTGGATCCTCAAGTTGGAGAATAAACTGGGGGGGCCAAGATCGGCAGGTATATGTGGACTGGGTGGCCAGTCACTCCGTTCTATCGAGCATACGGTTTGCAAGGTGTTGGGAACGGAAGGAGTGGTCACGGAGGAGATCATAGACTCTCTTTATCAAGAGTGTAAGGATTATCGTCCGGATATGTTGACCGTTCTTGATGTGGTTTCTCCTTCCTATTTTTAGATGATAAACCAGAGTCCAACCCGGTGGGCGTGCCTTGTAGCCGTATCGAGGCTCGTTACAAGTTGATTGTTGGACGTCCTTCCTTGAAATTAAATATTATCAATAGCATCTCGGAACAAGCGAAGATCGAGATCGCCGGTATTCTCGTGTCGCCCCTAGCGTTGGGTGATGTGGTCTTGAGCGACAATGAGAAGGACTTGGGTTGCGCCTTGATCGGCTTCGGTGCCGGCGTGACGACGATAACTGTCTATAAGGGTGGTAAGTTGGCCAGCCTTTCCGTTGTTCCCTTTGGAGGTAATTTGATAACAAAAGATATAACCAATCTCAGGGTTGTAGAGTCTGAGGCGGAACGCTTGAAGATCACTTATGGTAGCGCGAAAGCGGACCGGGATAATGATATGACCATCCAAGTGAGTTTAGCGGATGGAATGGGCTTGCGTGAGATTAAGCTGGCCGAGTTGAACGGTGTGATCGAGGCCCGTATGGATGAGATCTTAGAGAATGTATATGCTCGTCTGGAGGCTACAGGCTTGATGAGCGTTCTCGGTGCTGGCATCGTGATTACGGGTGGAGGCGCCGCTTTGAAGAATTTACCGGCTGTTATGAGCGAACGCTTGAAGATGGAGGTTCGCTATTCAGCGGTTCGCAAGGGGATTGTCGCTAGTGGTGATTTAGTGGTTGCCAGCAATCCCGAATATGCGGTAGCCGTCGGCCTCTTGGCGAAAGGAACTAAGAATTGCGCGTTATATATTCCTCCTAAACCGGAGCCTAAGATTGAGCCGGTGGTTGAGCCTGAACCGACAGTGGAACCGACTCCGGAACCCGTCAAGGAGAAGCCGAAGAAAGAGAAGAAAAAAGGTCCCGGCTTGTTCGGGCGGTTGACAAAAGGAATCGATACCTTTGGTAAAACCCTCTTCGATGACGATGATAACGAGAGTAAATAACGTGATCTACGAATGTAATAAAACCGGAAGACAATGGACGATACAATATTAAATTTTAATTATCCTACGGATACTCCCAAAATCATTAAGGTGATTGGTGTTGGAGGCGGTGGCGGAAACGCTGTTACTCATATGTATAAGGAGGGCATACACGATGTTACATTCGTGTTATGTAATACGGATAATCAAGCCTTGAACCGTTCGGATGTTCCTATCAAGTTATTGCTGGGACGTGAGATCACGCAGGGATTGGGCGCAGGAAATAAGCCGGAACGTGCGATGATGGCGGCCGAGGAGAGTCTGGACGATCTTCGAGGTATGTTGAACGACGGTACGAAGATGGTATTTATTACCGCTGGTATGGGTGGTGGTACCGGTACGGGTGCCGCTCCGGTTATCGCTCGTATCGCGAAGGATATGGGAATATTGACGGTAGGTATCGTAACCATTCCTTTCTTGTTCGAGGGTGAGCGTAAGATTATACAGGCCTTGAATGGTGTGGAGGAGATCGCGAAAAACGTGGATGCCTTATTGGTGATCAATAACGAGCGTTTGCGTGAGATTTATTCGGACCTTTCCGTGATGAACGCTTTCGGCAAGGCCGATGATACCTTGACGATCGCCGCCAAGAGTATCGCGGAGATCATTACGCTTCCGGGTATTATCAACCTCGACTTCGCCGATGTTAACACCACGATGAAAGATGGTGGTGTCGCTTTGATGAGTAATGGTTTTGGTGAAGGAGAAGGACGTGTTCGCCAAGCGGTGGAAGACGCTCTGAATTCTCCGCTATTAAGTAACAACGACGTAAAGAACGCCAAGAAAATCCTGTTCAACGTATATTTCAGCGAGGAAGCCGAGTTGCGCATGGAGGAGATGAACGACGTGCATAACTTTATGTCCGAGTTCAACCGCGATATAGAGGTTATTTGGGGTACTGCCGTGGATAATACATTAGGTAATAAAGTGAAAATGACGATCCTCGCTACTGGATTTACGATGGATGATATTCCATTGATCGCTGATAAACGCAGGACTGAAGCCGCTCAGATGACAGAGGAAGAATTGCGTTTAGAAGAAGAGCGAATCGAGAAAGAGCGTAAGGAGCGTGATTTGATTGGTAAATATTATGGTGCTTCCGCACAAAAGGCGGGTCGTTTTACCTCTCGTGCGAAAGCGGTAGTTTTGACTCAGGAAGAGTTGGACGATGATGCCTTGATCGCTTTGATAGAGGATAATCCGACTTATAACCGGGATCCGAAGATCGTAGCCCGTGCCCGTTCCAAAGTAGCGGGAGAGGATATTCAAGTATCGGTTCCGACAACGGCGAAGCAACCGACTAACCAACCTCGCCAAGATTCTCAGCGGGGGGGTAAACAAGTGATCAGTTTCCGATAGTTAATAATATAATAAGGATATGGATTTATTTGAACAAGTCAGTGAAGACATTAAAAACGCGATGAAGGCGAAAGATAAAGTCGCCTTGGAGACATTGAGAAATGTAAAGAAATTTTTCTTGGAAGCGAAAACTGCTCCGGGAGCCAATGATACGCTGACGGATGCGGATGCCTTGAAGATCATGCAGAAGTTGGTGAAACAAGGGAAAGATTCCGCTACGATTTATGTGCAACAGGGCCGTCAAGACCTAGCGGATGTTGAGTTGGAGCAAGTAAAAGTGATTGAGAAATATTTGCCTCAACAAATGTCTGCCGAGGAATTGGAGAAAGAATTGAAAGCTATTATCGCTCAAGTTGGTGCCGCTGGCCCGAAAGATATGGGTAAGGTAATGGGTGTAGCCTCAAAAGCATTGGCAGGAAGAGCCGAAGGACGGATGATTTCCGAGACGGTTAAGCGTTTACTTAATTAATTGATTCATACAAAGACCGTACTAAGGCATTCTGACAATTACTCGTTAGAATGCCCTTGGTACGGTTTTCTCGTATATACCTTTTCCTTTGACAATTTAATTCTTTAGAAAACCATGATTACTTTTACATGTTGTCTGATAGCCTTATCGTTGGATATTTTACGTATGGTAAATTTGTCGAGCGGGTGTTTGGCGTAGATCCTCCCGGGTTACTCCTGCTTTCACGAAACAAGATGGTGTCGATTATATACTTGCCTACTTGGAAGATTTTCATGTATCCAATTTTTGAATATAGCGGGTCTGGGACCTATTTTCGGCGCTATCATGGGGGCTAAATTTGGGGTAGCTTCTTTCCTTTGGATCGTATTGGGAAGTATATTTGCGGGCGCTACCATGATTTCCTATCGGGAATGCTTTCGTTGCGGCATGATGGAGAAAGTCTTCCTGAATTGATCGGACGGTATCTGGGGAACAACTTTAAGCAATTTATGCGGGGCTTTACGGTTATCTTGATGATCTTGGTGGGTGCTGTTTTCGTAGCTGGGCCTGCAGGGTTGCTGGCTAAACTGACTCCGGAATATCTAGATGCTACGTTCTGGATTATCGTCGTGTTCATTTATTATATACTGGCTACTCTATTACCTGTTGATAAGATTATCGGAAAGATCTATCCATTATTTGCCATCGCTTTGCTATTTATGGCCGTAGGTATCTTGGTTATGTTATTTATTAACCAGCCGCCGTTACCTGAGATTACGGATGGACTTGGTAATACGCATCCGGGAGCTTGCCTATTTTTCCGATCATGTTTGTTAGTATCGCTTGTGGCGCTATCTCTGGCTTTCATGCTACCCAAAGTCCATTGATGGCCCGTTGCATGAAAAGTGAGAAATACGCCCGTCCCGTATTTTACGGAGCGATGATTACCGAAGGTATCGTAGCCTTGATTTGGGCCGCCGCCGCTACGTATTTCTTCCATAATAACGGAATGGAGGAGAACAATGCCGCTGTCGTAGTAGACAGTATCACGAAAGAGTGGCTGGGCGCTGTCGGAGGTGTATTAGCGATACTGGGTGTGATAGCAGCTCCGATTACTTCTGGCGATACGGCTTTCCGCTCGGCTCGTCTGATTGTCGCAGACTTCCTGCATATGGAGCAAAAAACGGTGGCCAAACGTCTGATGATCTGTATTCCCATGTTTATCGTTGCGATAGGAATCTTATTATATAGTCAAAAAGATAAGGACGGCTTCGATATGATCTGGCGTTATTTCGCATGGAGTAACCAGACGTTAGCGGTATTTACCCTATGGGCCTTAACCGTATATTTGGTACAAGCAAAAAAATTATATGTGATAACCTTGATTCCCGCCTTATTCATGACGGCGGTATGTTCTACCTATATTTTGTAGCTCCGGAAGGGTTTGGTCTTTCCTCCGGTTTTTCTCAACTTTTGGGGCTACTAGTTACATTGATCGTTTTCGGGATCTTCTTAGTCTGGAAAAGAAGGAAAGTATAAAAAAGGCTGGCTAAATGTAAGCCAGCCTTTTCTGTCGTTATTGTTCAAGTGAATTAAAGCACTTGTATGCCTTCCTCACGGGCTTGTTCCTCCCCGGAAGGAGTGATTAATTTATACCCCTTGCCGTGGATGTTGATGATCTCGATACCCGGATCGTCTTTCAACAATTTACGTAATTTCGTGATATAACGTCCATGCTACGAGCGTTGAAATAGTTATCGTCTACCCAGATTGTCTTCAAGGCGTAGTTACGCTCAAGGATCTCATTTGCGTGGGCGCACAACAAGCTTAATAATTCGCATTCCTTCGTGGTAAGTTTTGTAACCTTGTCGCCGATAGCCAACGTTGTTTTTGGGTATCGAACAAGAAGTTTCCTAACTTGTAGAAAGGAATATCTTTCATCTTCTTACCTTTCACACGGTGAAGGATAGCCTCGATACGAAGCAAT
>ENA-OQEB01000428-OQEB01000428.1-human-gut-metagenome-genome-assembly--contig:-NODE-428-length-17613-cov-3.738476_pt1 | contig 17613 bp, 22 predicted proteins | sample MGYA00242787_ERZ504619 | MGnify/ENA primary metagenome ERZ504619 (study PRJEB26092, sample SAMD00036317) | human gut metagenome | host: Homo sapiens | study: EMG produced TPA metagenomics assembly of... | reverse complement strand
ATAATCGAAATACGGAATAGTGGGGCTGGCTGTCGGAAACGGAGGATTTTATGTTAAGACAGACCACCCAGAAAATCACTGCCCTTTATCCAAGACTATCCCATGAGGACGAGCTGCAAGGCGAAAGCAATTCCATTTCCAACCAGAAGCGTATTCTTGAAACCTACGCAAAGCAGAACGGTTTTTCCAATCTGCGCTGGTACACGGACGATGGTTATTCTGGTGCGAACTTTGCTGAGGTTAGATAGCGATACTTTTTACATCTACCATGTTGCGGCGGTCATGGTTGACAACTTGCGTCGGCTCCTGCTCGGTATCAACCTGTCCGACAAAGCTGTAATGGATTTCGATTTTCCGGGTGTTGGTTTCCCGGTCTAATTCATGTATCAAAATACGGTCGATAAACTCATGGACGTTTTCATAGGTCAATTCCTGTATGTCGCTGTATTTCCCGACAATCTGAATAAACCTTGATATATCCCTTTTTCGCTCGGTAACGGTTGCGATCTGCTGTTGTAACTCGTCTATCCTTGCGGCAAGGGATTTCTTTTCGTCCTCATAGCCGGAAGTTAGAAACACAAACCGTTCATCTGTCAGTCTGCCTAATGCGTTGTCCTCATACAGCTTGCGGAAAAGCGTGTCAAGTTCGGTCATACGCGCCTGTGCTTTGAAAAGTTCCTTTTGCTGCTGCGCTAATGCCTTTCTCGCTTCCATGTCGCCGTACTCGGTAGCTTTACAGATAAAGTCCTGTTCGTGTTCCTTAACATACCGCAAAACCCGCCGCATATCTTCCAGCACTAAATCAAGAAGTACGTTTTTGCGGATATAATGAGAGGTACACTCGCTGCCTGTCCTTGCCCTGTTGCGCCATGCGCCGCAAGAATAGGAAAACTTGCGCGGCTCGATATTTACGCCCTGTTGGTAATACATCTTATGTCTGCAACCAGCGCAAAACAGCAAGCCGGAAAAAATATCAATCTCCGCTGCTTTTGTCGGGCGGTGGCGGGTAGCAATCCGCTTTTGCGCAAGTTCAAAGGTTTCCTCGTCAACAAGCGGCTCATGGGTGTTTGGGAAGAAATAGCGTTGTTCTTCTTCGTTCTTCCGGGTCTTTTTCGACTTGTAGGATACCTTGTGAGTTTTCGCGGTTATGGTATGCCCTAAATATTCCTGCCTTGCTAATATGTCATAGAGCGTTTTGTCCGGCCAAGTATAGGGGGCGATCATTGCCCGCTGATACCGCGCCTGTCCTGTACGCTGATAGCGCAACGCTCCAATCGTCAAGACTTTGTTTTCCGCAAGCCATTTTTGGATTTCGCACATACGCACACCGCTAACAAACATAGCGAAAACCTGTTTGACAATCGGCGCGGTTTCCGGGTCGGGTATAAGGTGGTGGCGGTTGTTCGGGTCTGGGATATAGCCGTATGGATATTCCCCGTTGACGCGCTCGCCTTTTTGCGCCTGTGCCTGTTTAACTGCGCGGATTTTCTTGCTTGTGTCGCGGGCGTAAAACTCGTTAAACCAGTTCCGCAAGGGGGTAAACTCGTTATCCTCCCGCGCTGTGTCAACTCCGTCGTTGATCGCGATATAGCGTACTCCGTTTTCGGGAAATACAATCTCTATGAGTTCGCCCGTTTTCAGATAGTTTCTGCCAAGACGGGAAAGGTCTTTGGTAATGACCGTCGCCACTCGTCCGGCTTCCACTTCCTGCAACATCGCTTGCAGCCCCTCGCGCTCAAAACTCACGCCGGAAAATCCGTCGTCCACAAAAAACTTTGTGTTCAAAAAATGGTGTTCGTCCGCATAGCGTTGAAGTATCATTTTTTGGTGCTGTATGCTTCCGCTTTCTCCGGCTTGCATATCCTCTTGACTTAAACGGCAGTAAAGGGCGGTGATTTTATTCGACTGTAACATTAGTCCTCCTTTCCGACAGCCGAATAAACAGGTATAATGTGTTGCTATCATTATACCATATCCCGCCGCCTAATGCACTACTCGGACGCTAAAAATCCCGGATTTCCGGGCTTTTTCTGCAAATCCTTTACAATGAGTTTCTCAATCTTTTTATGGATTGTATCGGTTGCCTTTTCACTCGGCAACGCTTGAACAAGATAGGTGATTTTCCCTATTTTGCGTTCGGTTGTAATTGTCTGTTTTTTATCCATTAGAAAAACCTCCTTTTCCTGTATGGATAAACTATATTCGTCAAAAGGCAAAAACGGGCGGTTGTTAGCTGCAACCTCACGGGAGTTTCACCCCGGCCCATGCTTATGGGTGCGCCGCGCAATACTTTGAGGGTGTTCAACGCGGGAGTATCATTGTGCCGCCTTGTATGTCGTCGCCCACAAGCTGCTAAACCTGTTTTACGGCGCGGTAGTTCTCGCTCGGCTTTTCCCCTATGGGGAAAAGCTGTCATGGCGTACCCGCCGACTGGCTCGGTACAGACGGAATGTACCCGTTTGCCTGTTATGCTGCGCACCAAAGGCCGCTTTCTTTGTCAAAGAACAATAGGCTTTGTCGGCCTGCAAAAGCACATCAACAGCGGATATGCTTTTGCGGAACGACAAATAGCCCATAACGGGAAGCGTGGAAAGGGGACACGCTCCCCGCATGGGCTAAAAGATTATCCTACATGAAAAGCAAGGGTGCGGGTAATAAGGCGCACTTGCAGCCTGTTACGCATTTCCTCGTCCACATAGGAATAGGTATTGCCCGCGTCGTCTTTCAGCGTGCGGGTACAAAGTTTCGCTATGTAACCCTCGTAGTGCTTCAAGATCGCGCACATGGCGGTTGTGTCGCCGTTTGCCGCTGCGGAAATGACAGGGAACGGCAACAGATTTTCAGACTTCCTAACGGTATTCATCATCTGCTTTTCCCTCCAAATACTGTTTGATTTTCGCAAGCGCGGATTTCCTGTGCCGGAAAACCGTCGTGCGTACAACATTCAGCAGTTCGCCAATTTCCGCGTCGCTCATATCCAAGAAGTAGGACAAAAGGATAATGTCGCGTTTCCTTTCGGGCAAAGCGTTAAGGGCTTCGGCAAGCAGTTCATTTTTGACGAGTACATCAAAGCCGGACACTTGAAAACGGAAATAATCGCTTTCGTATTCGTCCGTTGTGAAAAGCTGCGCGAGTTCGCTTTCGCTCAAATCCGAAAAAGTAACTTCGCGTGCTGCGCGTTTCGCAAGAGTGCGGCGGTGGCTTTTCGCTTCGCCGACCAAAGTTTTCTTTGCTAATGCGTCGTACTGATGTTGTATTCTTTCCTTGTCGGAAGAAGATAGCTCCATAGAGTTCACCTCCTTCCCGCGTGGAGTAGAGGACGGGAGTTAAGGGCTTGTCCTCTCTGCCCCTTTCGCTCCGTACCGTTCGGGAGATGGCTCTTGAGTGCGCTTTTCAGAAAAAAGTTGAAAAAAGCAAAATGCGCCCGTCCGCAAGACGCGGACGGGCGCAAAGGAAATGTAAGCAGTAGCTAAATGTATTGACAGTTCACATTCATAGCCGGAATATCCCGCTTGCGGAGCATAGCTTTTTTTGACCGCAAAGCATTAGGCGGGTTACAGTAAATAAAAATGGACACGGCGATACCTCCCCGATACCGCCGTATCCTTGTAAACGCACCATAGCGAGTACTCCTTAAATTTTACAGCCGTCATCCCTGGCGACTGTATGTTTGATATTTTATTTTCTGATATGTGCTGGAAGATTCTCAGACCATGGTAACAAATCTTCTAGGAAGCTACGGTCTGTATCTTCCATATGCTTTGGTATCTCCTCCAAGAGATACTCAAAATAATCATATGGTTTAAGATTATTAGCTTTTGCTGTTTCAGCAATACTATATATCATGGCTGATGTTTTGGCACCATTGATTGTATCAATCATCTGCCAGTTCTTCTTGCCTACACAGAAACCTCTGATAGCTCGCTCACTTGCATTATTATCGATTGGTACATCGCCATCTGTGAGGAATACCTTGAGGTATTTTTCCTGGTTTAATGCATATTTAAATGCATCCTGAAGCTTACATGAGCCCGATACATTTGCCTGATTTTGTTTTAGGTACATAAACAAGGCATCCACAAGCGGTTTGATTATTGCCTGTCGTTGCTCAAGTCGTTCATTGGAAGTCAGATCCTTTAGCTTACCTTCTTCCCGGTAGATTGCCTGAATCTGCTTCATGGCAATGTATGATACGGTTCCTTTTTGGGATCCCTTTGGAATCACTTGTAGAGCCTGCTCGAATCGGCGTCTCATGTGAACCCAGCAGCCGCAATGGTTAGGTTTTCTTTCTCTTTTTCAAGAGTGTGATAGACCTGATATCCATCGGTCACACAGATTCCACTGAAATCCTTTAGGAATTCTCTAGGATGTGAGGCATTTCTGGTGAGCTGATAATCATATAGGATTATCTGTTGTTCAGAATTCATATACCCTGAACGGTAGACCCACATATAGCTCTTGCTACCTGCAGCTCGGCCATCCTTGTTTACGAGAACCGGAGTTTCGTCGGCCTGGATTACATGATAGTCATAGATTAGCTTATGCAGATAATCATACATAACTGATATGTAGGTCTCACCAAGACGGATCATCCAGTTGGCCATGTTTTGGCGGGTGATTGCCAGACCATAGCGTTCAAACTCTTTTTCTAATCGATAAAGAGGAAACGCATTTACATACTTACCATTCATGATAGCTGCAGCAATAGATGCTGATACAGGACTTCCTTTAAGAAGAGCCTTTGGATAATCAGCTTTCACTATACGATTATCCTTCTTGCTGGCATATACACCTACATGATGCTCTGTAACTATGACCTTTGCCGGGATAAATTTATATCGCTTTGAGATTGCATCTGGAAGCTGCTTCCAGCCATTCTCACCGAACTCAGCAATAAGCTCTTCTTCTGTCATGTAGTGATTAACACGATTTACAGGAAGACCTGACATATCAGCTTCCTTTTTGCCAACCTTTTTCTTTCCGCGTGGCTTAGGCTCCAGGTCTTCTGGCTCCTCGGCGGATAGATCGCATACTGCTTCAGATTCATTAAAAAATATGATGTTTCCATCTACTTCCATAAATGAAATCTGGTCAGTATTATCCATCTTTTCGGAAGAACGTCCGAAGCGGGCATTGTTGGAAAGAATTATCTGTTCCATCATGCGCTGCAGCTTGTCGTTACCAGATTGAACCTCTTTTGTTAGCTGCTCAATCTGATTTACGGCTTTACTCAACTCTTCCTGCTGATTGAGAAACATTTGTATAATAATCGACTTGTCTACTGTATTAAGTTGTTCTTCTGTGTACTTAATTGCCATAATGGAACCTCTCTTTTTACTAGTTCTATTATAGCGTATTGCCTTGAATTATGCCAATTTAAGGCATTTAACCAATAGGCATTTTGACGGTGGATAACACCTCTGAGAAACTGAATATTTCCAGTTTTTCAGAGGTATTATCCACGAAATTAATAATGATTGTGTAATTCAGATGACTTATTACACTATCTGTATTCTGTTCGTGGATAAGTGCCGGTAACAATTAAATATGCTCCATAATGAAGGATTTTATTTTCTACGTATTGCACAAAACTAAATGGCTCTAGGCGGGTTAGTAAGCTCTGTGATAGGGCGCTTTGCAACAATGGAGAAGCCTTCCATGAGAAGTTTGTATTGTTCTGAGGTAATCTCAAGGGCCTCTGCTGTATTACGAGGCCAGCTGAATGCTCCGACATCAAGTCTCTTGTAGAGAAGCAGAAAGCCGTCACCTTCCCATAGAAGGCCTTTGATTCTGGTATTCTTTTGCCGCAAAATAGAAACAGGGTGTCCTTATCATATGGATCCAGCTGGAACTGAAAACGGATAATGTTTGCCAGGCCCTCAATTCCACGCCTAAGATCCGTTTGTCCGCAGGCTATATATATTTTTTTGAATCCAGTTGCATTATTAAGCATGCTTCATCACTCCTATTAACTTTAGTAGAAAAGCTTCTGATACTGATTCAGATATTTCAATCTTAAAGTTGGGACATGATATCACAGCTGCTGGCTTGTCTTCACATGAGTATTTGGTAACTGGTAATTCAACAAAAGCTGGCATAGCGGGCTCTGATGATACTGAGATTTCAGAGGATTCAGCTGATATCTGACATGATTCCAGGCATCTGTCCTGAACCTTTTGTAAGCGTGTTGCAAATGTAGACTGCGCAATTCCCCGTGTTTTACACCAGGCGGACATGCTCATGCCATCTGGCCTTTCATTGTACTCTTTAACCTGTTGAATCCACTGTTGGAAGCGGATTTCACGTTTTACTGAAGTAGATTTACCCATTTAATTTTGACTCCTTACGATTTATTCGACGTAATCGGCGAATTCGACGAATTCGGCGAAAATACCGATTACCTTCGTAAGCTAATTATCTAGGAAAATAGGCAGGTCTACAAGAGTACCACCTATGGAGCGTTTACATTATTCCGATGGCAGAGAAAAAATATCAGTTTGGCGGTCGGAAGAAAACCTTATGAGCAGACCCATCTGAAGGCGATGGACGATCTGGACTTTAATAACTATTTCATACCTTTTTCCGGTGCATCGGAGATAATGACTGTTTCCGTTCCAGATTTCTGGAAGAGGATGCAATCATCCAGGAGAAAGGTGTCCATGAATCAGAAAATCTATCCGGGCGGACATGACTGGAATGTGTGGAGACCGTGCTTTACGGATTTTGCGCAGATGATTTTCCGGTAGGATTGTATAAAGTAAGAAAATATAGTCGAGCAGGAGCTGCCCGGCTATTGTATTTTATGCGAGCAAGGAGCCCAAGTCCGTGCCTGCACGAAATCACTGCCCCTGCGTGCCTCTCGCTTCCCGATAAGCAGAAGGGGACATCCCCAGTTTCTTCTTAAAACTGTTGCTGAAATAATATTGATTCGTATAACCACACTTTGTGCTGATCTCTTTTAACGAAAGACTGGTGGATTCCAGATAATGACAGGCACTTTCGATGCGAAGCGCAGTGATGGTATCACTGATGCTTTGCCCGGATACCTTTTGAACAGAGAACTCAGATATGCAGGCTGATGTTGGCATGTCGTGCGATATCATTCAGGCACAGGGTGTTGGTTTCAAAGTTTTCCCGGATATATCCAAGAGCCATGGTATATATCTGATTGTGATAGTTCTGTAAGGATGAATCCATCTTTTCGCATACGGAGGCACATAACTGCGTCAGCCATTTTACAAATTGTTCGTAGGTGCGGAAGGAATCAAACCGGGTATAGACCTGGATGATTTCCCTCTCCAAATCTCCGGTATCCAGGTTCATCTCGTATAAGAATTTCAGAATTCGTCCAAAAGGGAGTAGATTCGGATGAAAACCAGATTGTCCTGAACCTGTCCTAACAGATTTTGAAAATAGCAGGTAATCCATTCTTCGATAGCAGTCATGTCTTTGGAACAGATAAGACGTATCAGTCTTCGTCGGTATTTTCGGAAAAGGACAAAAGATTTAATTCTTTACCAAGTGCTTCTCTCGCATCGAAAATATTTTTGTGTGGGAAGAAAAATAGGTATTTCAGCGAGTGGGAAGCACTGGCAAAGGACACCGGGAGCTTCCAGATGCTGTCAGCAAGACTTCCGATTCCGATGTTCAGAGAAAGTACATTGTTTTTGCAGGACTCGACAATAGTGGAGGCTACTTGGTGTATGACTTGAAGAAAATGCTGGGGATGTTTTGAGTTCTGGCCGATGATGCAGACGATTCCGCTGAATTCTTTTAAATAAAAAACATTGTCAAAAATCTCCATTTCTTCTTTTACCAGATTCAGGATATTCAGAAGCTGGATCTGGTATTGGGTAAAGTCCAGTTCGGATTTGGCAGGATCTGGTTCTGTTTCCAGGATCAATACGTCAAAAAAGTCATAGTCTGATCTCAGATCCAGATATTTCAGATACTGGCTCAGATGAGTGGCCGGATCCTCACCGGGATAATGGAGCAGATCATGAAAGAATTTTTCTGTCATAACAGGCCGGCTTGCTTTTACCAACTCCGTATTTTTTTGTGTACGGTCGATATCCGTAAAAGCATTTTTGATTTTTTCCGTAAGATAATGATAATCCAAGGGTTTCTCGATATAGTCATATACACAAAGGCGGATCGCCCGTTTGGCATATTCGAACTTGTCATAGGCACTTACAAGAATAACTTTTATGAAAGGCTGGATCTCCAGAGCTTTCTGACTCATGGAGATCCCATCTAGATCCGGCATCTCAATATCCGAGATGATCAGATCTACATGGGTGTCTTTCAGGATGTCCAGAGCGGAAAGACTGTTATATTCTACGGCGATCACAGTGCATCCAGAGCACTCCAGTCAATATTTTTTTCGATGCCTTCTGCGGTGAGGCAGTTGTCATCTACAATCATTACATTCTTCATCATATTTCTCCATCTGATCAAATTCAATGGTAATGGAAGTGCCTTCATACAGACAACTTTCTACAGATATCCTACCATTTCCAAAATAAGGATTGGAGATTCGTTTGTTTACATTTCCAATACCAAAGTGTTTTTCATAATTAACAATTTTTTCATCCAATGTTTTCTGCAATTCTAAAAGCTGTTCTTTTGCCATTCCGATTCCGTTATCTGTGATCACAATAATAACCGTATCATCTCCGTAGGAAGATCAATGGAGATATGAACCTCCGGCGTTTTCTGAGAGAGACCATGCATAATACTGTTTTCCAGAAATGGCTGCAGTGTGAATTTGCAGATCAGGAAGTTGTCAATGCCGTCTTCCATATTGATCTCCCAGGTAAGATTATCATTATGGCATAATTTTTCCATTTCCAGATAAAGCTGTGCGATGGTCAGTTCGTCCCGGATGGAGATCAGGTCTTCCGACTTTCTGAGTGTCATGCGGTAAAAACGTGTAAGATTCGTCAGCATCTGATTGGCAATATCCAGCTTTCCAAGGGACTGACAGGTCTGGATGGATCCCAGAATATTATAAAGAAAATGTGGATTGATCTGGGATTGGAGAAGCTGGTATTTTAGCCGTTCTTCCGTCAGTGACAGTTCCAGAATAGACTGCAGATTGTCATTCAGGGAATGCTGCATTTTTTCAAAGGTTATCCCCAGTTTATCAATCTCATCGAAGGTTTCAGGTGCACGATCCTGTGGTACCAGTGCCTTCATGTTGGTGTCGGATGCATCTAATTGTAGTGTTTCCATAGCCCTGGATAGTGTCTTGATTCGTCTGGTAAGATTCTTCGAGATCAGAACCACAACCAGAATCGTCAGCGGAAGAGAGATCAGGATTGTCAGGAGGATACTTTTGATCAGTATATGCGTGTTTTGCATGATATAAGAATCCGGTATCTCTGTCACCTGTAGCCAGCCGTTTCGTAAGTAGTAGTGTGATAATTAGTGTGAGCTCTCTTTTTTAGAGAATCTCCCTTGTTGTATAAGAAATACAGTTTTTCTTCGTCAAGAGATGCAGAAAGCAAAGAAGGATTGTTGCTGGCAACGATTTTTCCGTTGTCTGTAAGGATATAGCTGATGATCTGATTATCCTGGAAAATTTCCTGTAGAATGGAGGAAATTCAGATGCGTCCAGATAAATTATATAAGCATACTTTATGCTGTCTGTATCCGGATGTTTTAAAACTCTGCAACAGGAAACAGAATTCGTAATATGGTAGCTGTTATTCACAAGAAACGGAACAGACAGCAGATCCTGATAAAACCAGACAGAGGATGTTCCCGGATTTTCCAGAACTTCTTTTGGAATCTGAAAGTCAGAAAGCTTAGACACAGGGAAAAAGTATAAGCTTTCGCTGGATGCCATATGCTCGTCCGGAAGAAATATATTGATATAGGCCGGATCAAAGGATGTCTTAAACATGGACAGATTGCTCCGAATCTCGGAAAGCATAGCCAGAGTGTCCATGGGTGCATCTGCCTGCATCAGGTTGTACATATTATATTGAAGCGTATCGGCTATATTTTCCACTTGCTGCAAGCGGTTATCAAACTGTGTATGCAGCTGTGCATCAGCGGAAATAGATGCATTCAGAATCTTATCTTTAGCAATGTTATAAGAAACAGCATAGGAAATTCCGCCTATGATGAAAATAGGAATCAATGTGCACAGCAAAAACGCACATAAAATCCTGTTTTGAAAATGGGAAAAGTATAATCGTGGACCTCTGGACCCTTTTTTTGAATGTTTCATAAAATCTCCTTGTATTGTATCCGGGCAAAATCTATCAAAAACGCTTTCGTCAATGAAATCTTGCATGTGATCGTTTGTATTTCGGCATGCTCATGCCAGAACACTATTATATATGATCAATTTCTATTCTTAATTATAGATTAAAAAAATGTTTTTAACAAGGATAAAAATAATATAAACGAATCGAAAAATATTGTATTTTGAGAAAACAGACTTTTTGATATCCTTAACTCATCAAAGAAATAGGTGTAAGGCTACAAACAAACAGGAGGTAATTAAATGAAAAAGAAATTAGTGAGCGTGTTACTGGCAGGCGTTATGACAGTGGGAATGTTGGCAGGATGCGGCAGCTCCAAAGGAGAAAGTACAGCAAAATCCAAAGATTATGATCTGACTTTGTACAGCGTCATGACAACAGATCCTGACTTTGATGAATGGCTGAAAAATGTAGAGGATGCCACAGGACTGAACATCAATGTAATCGCAGCTCCGACAGATCCGATACCCGTCAGCAGAAGTTACGACAGTCTTATCTACAGGAGATGCTTCTATTGATATTATCGAAATCAATGATGAGATGAGTGCGTCATTCAAAAACTCAGGCTGGCTGGAAGGTCTGAACGACACAGTTATGACAGAAGATGTCCGTAGTCAGTTTGCACAGGGTTATCTGAAGAATATGATCACAGATAAAGACGGTAACATTGTCGGTGTTCCGGGATATACCGGATACCTGGCTTTCTGGGTAAATCAGAAAATCATGGATGAAGTCGGAATTACAGAGATCAATACAAAAGAAGACTTCATGAAATATATGGAAGCAGCTTCTGGTGACGGAAGATATGGATACGGCGGATCCTGGGAAAAAACCTATGCATACAATGAGATTGCACAGTTTGTAAATATGTTCGGTGGAGATTATTTTGACTGGACAAAGGCTGAAAACAAAGAAGCCATTCAGTTCATGAAAGATATGGTGGATAATAACCAGACACCGATCGATCAGATCGCAGACAAATATGAGCAGATGAACCCGAAGATCAATGATGGAAAATATGGAAGCTTTTTCATGTGGGGACTTGGAACTGATTACGAGAAAGCCGGTATGCTGGGAGATGACAAGATCCATATGGCTATGGTTCCTGACTTCAGCGGTAAAGGAGAGAGAGCAATCTTTACAGATTCCTGGAATTATGTTCTGAATTCCGCTTCCAAGAACAAAGAAGCAGCCATCAAATTCCTTAAGTACATGACAGAAGAAGGCGGAATGGAAGCATCCTACAAAGCATTCGAGAGATATCCTGCAAGAGCAGATATAGCAGAAAAAGTTGTTCCGGATACAGATCCTGCAAAAGAAATGTATTCCCGCTATGCTTCTGAGTGCAACGTTAACGGACGTCCGATGCTTCCTCAGACAATGGAATTTATCACAGATATGGGAACTATTTTCCAGTCATGTATGAAAGATGAGATCTCTGTAGATGAGTTCTGTGAGAAAGCTCAGGGCCTGGTTGAAAAATACAGCAAGTAATATAGCTGAACAATGATAGAAATAACTGATGAATAACAAAACAGTTGGCAATAGGCAATGAATGCGGATTGAAAAAATCTGCTTGGTAAAGGAACGCATCATAGCAATTTATGGTGCGTTTTCCTAAGATGACAGGAGGAGAAAAGAGTGACAATCAGTAAAAAATCGATGAAATGGATTCCATGGATTTTAATTCTTCCGGTTGTGATTATCCGTGGTTTTACTACTTTATATCCGATTATAGTAACTTTGAAAAATAGTTTATTTGACGTAAAGGTTTTATCAGGAGTCAACAAATTTGTCGGACTGGCAAACTACGTTAATGTGTTTAAAGATCCCAAAGTGCAGACATCCATATCCTTTACCGTGGAATTTGTGGTTGTTTCCATGGTATTCCATGTGGTTTTAGGTGTGATCCTGGCTTTGATCCTGAATATGAAATTTAAGGGCAGAAGATTCTTAAGAACCATCGTACTGATCCCGTGGGCTATGCCGGCTGTTGTTATCGGTATGGCAGCAAAATGGGGATTCAACAACGATTACGGTCTGGTGAACGATTTTATAAGACGGTTTGTACCAAATTTTCAGTATGACTGGATGATCCACACCGGTTCCGCCAGAGCAGCGGTTATCGCCATGGACCTGTGGAAAGACCTTCCGTTCTTTGCAATCCTGGTATTGTCAGGACTTCAGTTTATTTCCGGTGATATCTACGAAGCTGCAAAGGTGGATGGGGCAAACGGAGTGCAGATCTTTTTCCGTATCACATTACCGTTGATCCTGAAAAATGTTATCACTTTATGTATTCCGTTTACACTTTGGAGACTGACAGCTTTCGACTTGGTATATGCTATGACTTCCGGTGGCCCTGGTGAGGATACATCCCTGATCGCATATAGAATTACCACAGAAGCATTTACCAATCTAAATGTGGGGTATGCATCTACACTGGCAGTTATGTTGTTCATTGTAATGGCGGTCTTTAGCTTTATCAACATCAAATTCATGAATAAACTGGCAGATTAGGAGGTATTGACATGCAGGATACTAATAAATATAAAGTATATAAAGCCATTACTGCAGTAGGCAAATGGCTGTTATTTGCAATCGTTTCCTTTTTGATCTTATTTCCGGTTCTGTGGATTTTCGTATCATCGATCACACCGCCAGGTGAATTGTTCAAGATGCCAATCGACTATATTCCGGATCACCCGACACTGGAAAGCTACAAATTCCTGATAGAGAACGTAGGACTTTTGGAAAAAATCGGAAACACAGTTCTGATCGTAGGTGTCACAATTGTGGTAAGTACTGTTATTTGTGCCATGGCGGCATATGGATTTTCAAGATTCAGAACAAAGGGGATCAGCATTGCCTTCGCGTTCATTATTGCAACAATGTTGATTCCGGAAGTTGTAACAGCAAGACCGTTGTATGATTTCATGAGAGCAGTAGGACTGTATGACACTTATCCGGGTCTGATCATTCTTTATATCAGTGCAGTCATTCCATTTACTGTATTGATCTTAAAGAACTTTGCATCAGAGATTCCGATTTCCCTGGAAGAAGCAGCAACCATCGACGGAGCGAATTTTGTCCAGAGATTATTCAAAGTGGTCTTACCGCTGATGAAACCTGCAATCGCTACAGTTTGTATCATTAACTTTATCACCTGTTTGAATAACTTCTTTACTCCATTGTATTACTCAAATAATATCCAGGTGCTGTCTGTTGCAATTGTACAGCTGCCACTGAGAGATAACATGTATGGTGTTCCGTGGGATCTGGTAAGTGCCATGGTTGGATCATCCTGTTACCGATTATTATTTTCGTAGCAGTCTTTGAAAAACAGATTATGGATGGTATAATGGCAGGAGGAGTAAAAGCTTAATTGGTAATTGTTCATAGGAGTATTAACCTGTGAAACGAGTTCTTGTGAATGAAGTGAACAGTAATACAAAACCTGATATAATTTGCCAACCAGAAGGAGGATGTAACAATGTATAACGAATTTGGTGGAACTTTAAGTAATCTAGCATTAGCAAAACATAGAAAAAGCCGTGCAATCAATGCAGAAAATCCAAGAGGAGAAAAAGGAAAGGGAGGTATGGCAGCCAGTGATCTTGGACCATCCAGAAAGGGAAGCCCGTGTCTTAATGACATCGCAAGTGGTCAGACAGTGACACTGGCAGAAATCGAGGGACCTGGCGCAATCAATCATATCTGGATCACAGTGGATGCGAAAACCACAGACGCAGATTGCTTTGTACTGAGAGATCTGGTTCTTCGTATGTACTGGGATGATGAAGACGAACCGTCTGTAGAAAGTCCGCTGGGAGACTTTTTCTGCTGTGGGTTTGGTAGAGAATGCAATATAAATTCTATGCCGATCGCAGTAGTGCCAAGCAGAGGATTGAACTGTTATTTCCAGATGCCTTTCAGAAAAAAAGCAAGAATCACTCTGGAAAACCAGCATGTCAATTCAATTCCAGCATTCTTCTACCAGGTGGATTATTGCCTGTATGATGAGGGACTGCCGGAGGATATCGCTTACTTCCATGCACAGTGGAGAAGAGAAAAGATCACTCAGTTGCAGAAAGATTATGTAATCCTTGATAATGTCAAAGGAAAAGGTCACTATGTAGGTACTTATATGGCACTGACAACACTGGAGCGTTACTGGTGGGGTGAAGGTGAGGTTAAGTTCTATATCGACGGAGATGAAGAATATCCTACCATCTGCGGAACAGGAACAGAAGATTATTTCGGTGGTTCATGGAGCTTTGCTAAGCAGGTAGATGGTAAGACCGTGGAACAGAATTATTGTACACCTTATCTGGATATCCATATTATTCTTCTCACGATGAGTTGATTCACAATTTCTATCACAATGACGATGTTATGCCGATGAGAGGTTTTTACCGCTGGCATATCCAGGATCCGATCTGTTTTGACGAGGATCTGAAAGTGACGATCCAGCAGATCGGTGTGGGCTACAGAGGATTATTTGAGAGACAGGATGATGTGGCAAGTGTGGCATACTGGTATCAGGCAGAACCACATAACAGCTTCCCGGAACTTCCTGGAAAAGAAGAACGCTGGCCTAGATAGGAGCAGAACTTGAAGAAGTATGTATTAGGTGCTTTTATTGGATTTTTGTTGCTGATGTCCGGATGCAGGGATCGACAGGATGGAGTCCATACAGAGGATACGGATTTGCAGAAAGAAAAATTAACCATCATGCACGTAGATGCAGAATCTCCCGGATTCAGAAAATTTATAGAAAATGCAGAAAAAGAACTGAATCTTGAGATAGAGACGATAGCCTGCCCTGCAGATGCAGATGTGCGGCAGGCTAAAATCTCCACGATTCTGGAAGCCGGAGATTCTTCAATCGATATCTTCTCTGTCAATGATGAGATGATCAGTGAATTTAAATACAAAGATTATCTGAAACCATTGAACGATACGGTGATGACGAAAGAACTGTTATCCAGTTATCCGGAAAGTTATATGCAGAATGTACCGATGAAAGATGGTAAAGTTTATTCTGTCCCCTACCTTATGGATATTATGGTATTCTGGGTAAACCGGGAAGTCACAGGAGACCGGGAGATCCGGACGCAGGAAGATTTTGCTGCCTTTTTGAAAGAAAACCTGGGCAACGATGTCTACGGATATGGAGGAGCATGGGATCAGTCTTATGTGTACAATGAACTTTCGGAATTTGTAAATCTCTTCGGAGGAGACTATTACGACTGGGAGAATAAAAACACGAGAGAAGCACTCAGCTTTCTTCACGATCTGACAGCAAACGGAGAAGTTCCGATTTCACAGATCACAGACCGGTATGAACAAATTGAACAGAAATTTTTGGATGGAAAATACGGCAGTATTTTTATGTATAGCGGAGCCATAAACACTTTTGAATGTGCCGGAGCTACAGAATGGAAAAAATCCAGGTGGCACCATTACCGGGATTTCGAAAGAATGCTACCAACATCGCTACATGGCAGTATGTGTTAAACAAGGCATCTGAGCATGAGAAAGCGGCAATAAAATTCCTGAAATATGCCGCAAGCAGAGAAGGAAATATTGCTTATGCAGAATGCATGAAACGTCTTCCGGCCAGACTTGATGTGATTCGTGAAGAAAAATTGGATATCCCAGGATTTCAGGTCTTTCAGGATTATGTGAATCATGTTGAATTGAAGGAACGTCCGTTTTCTTCAAATCCAATGAAGGATATCTCTAAGACCGGCATATTATTTCAACAATATGTGATGGATCAAATATCTCAGGATGAATTTTGTGAGAAAATGGAAGAAATGCAAAAAAATCAGAGATAGTTAAAGAAACAGAGCAAATCGAAAAAAACGATTTGCTCTGTTTCTTTGTTTGTACGGCAGCGCACGAGGCATATTTTGGTCATTAAAGTGTATTGTACGAACAGATTACGTTGTGTCTACCGTGTCCCCATCTTATATTGATTGTGGGAATGCAAAAACGTTTATTTAGAATAAGCAAAGAATAACGATTAATGTTAGTTTTTACCTATAATTTTTTCTTTAAATTCATCAAATGTCTCAATAGTAGTGCTCTGGCTCTCGAGCAGCCGATGACTTCCGTCCGGTAGGGGTTCCCACGCATCAAATGTTTTTTCCGAATGATCATGGATGAACTGGATATATTTGCCGGATGGAGTGTGGTAGATATCCTTCTTACTTATCTGGTTTAAATCTTTGACCTCTGCATCGCTCATCCTTATTTTCCTCTCTGTACTGATTCTGTAGATTTATCAAGTGCAAATATTTCCTCAATCGGGACTCCAAAATAGTCGGACATCTCAAACATGAATTCTGCGGACGGACAGCATTCGCCCAGCTCAACGCGGCGGATAGTGCGCGGATCATATCCGGTGTCCATGGCAAGCTGCTTTTGGGCGGTTACAACATACAGCGCTAACATGGGACTCATTAATAATTACATTTTACCGGTTATCGGAAAAACAGACGTAAGTTCCGTGAATAATCATTTTGTGGAGAAATTTTATAGAACCTTGAGCAATATGCCAGCGGTTGATGGCGCAAACAACAAAAAAAGCAAGGGAAATGTTTCTCCAAACACAATCTTTGAAATACATAAGATTCTCAGAAGCTGTTTTCGTCAAGCTGTAAAATGGGGAATCATGGAAAAAAATCCGGCGATAGATGCAACTCTTCCGAAACGTAATAAGAAAAAATGTGAAATATGGACAGCAGAGATGCTAATGCAGGCAATAGAGACAAACAGTTGTTATATTGTCATCAACAAGATTATTGAGCGTGTAAGTGTTGAGGCATTGGATTTCATGGACAGGAAAGATATTATCACGATTTTCCCTACGCAGAAGAGGAATAACACCACAGTTGTCGTGATGAAGACTCCGAAAACAGAAACGAGTAACAGAAAAGTGTATATTCCTAGTCATGTGGGAAAATGTCTGAAGGAGCTGAAAGCAGAGCAGGATCATACAAAGGAAATCCTTGGAAATGAATATAAGGATTATAACCTGGTGCTTGCCACGACTTTTGGTATGCCAATTGGCGCAAGCCACGTTCGTACCAAGATGAAGCAGATTATTAAAAAGGAAGGATTGCCGGATGTGGTATTTCACAGCCTGCGTCATACATCAGTGACATACAAGCTGAAACTGAGTGGCGGTGATATAAGGCGGTCCAGGGCGATTCCGGTCATGCGCAGGCAGACATGGTAACAGAGGTATATGGACATATTCTGGACGAGGACCGCAAAAAGAATGCCCAGCTTATGGAAAATGCTTTTTATAATAAGGAAAACTTAAATC
>ENA-OQEB01000427-OQEB01000427.1-human-gut-metagenome-genome-assembly--contig:-NODE-427-length-17628-cov-3.423347_pt1 | contig 17628 bp, 20 predicted proteins | sample MGYA00242787_ERZ504619 | MGnify/ENA primary metagenome ERZ504619 (study PRJEB26092, sample SAMD00036317) | human gut metagenome | host: Homo sapiens | study: EMG produced TPA metagenomics assembly of... | reverse complement strand
TAACTACAATAAAATATTTATGTTCATGCTGTTTATATACGATTAAATCATCAACTACGCCACCTTGTTCGTTGCACATTGGACTATAACGAGCATGATTAATATCTAAATCTGTATAATCATTGGATAATAACATATTTATATTTGCTAGAGCATCTTCACCTTCACAAATTATTTCGCCCATATGTGATACATCAAACAAGCCACAAGCTGTACGCACTGCTAAATGTTCTTTAATTACTCCTGTAGCATATTGGACAGGCAAACTGTACCCTGCAAATTCCACCATTTTACCATGACATTTAAGATGTTCTTCATATAATGGTGTTTTTAATAAATCCATATACATTCCCTCCTTGTAATTATTACCGACACTAAAATTTGATGTTTTTATATACTTAATTGTCCAACTGATAAACCGATATTTTAAGCTTCATATAATGGGAATTTCTTACAAATAGCTTGAACTTTTGCTTTTGCTGCTTCAATAACAGCGCTATCTTCACGATTTTCGATAACATCAGCAATGATATCTGCTACTTCACGGATATCTTCTTCTTTTAACCCTCTAGTTGTAAGTGCTGGTGTTCCTAGGCGAATGCCACTTGTTACAAATGGGCTCAATGGCTCAAATGGAATTGTATTTCTATTTGCTGTGATACCTATTTCATCTAACAAGAATTGTGCTTCTTTTCCTGTGATATTTTTAGAACGTAAATCCACAAGCATTAAATGATTATCTGTACCACCTGATACAATTCTAAATCCTTTTTTCACAAGTTCATCTGCTAAGGCTTTTGCATTATCTAAAACTTGTTGCTGATAAACTTTAAATTCATCACTTAATGCTTCTTTAAATGCTACGCTTTTGCTGCTATTACATGCATCAATGGGCCACCTTGAATACCAGGGAAAATAGCTTTATTGAATTGTTTGCCAAATTCTGCATCACGACAGAGAATTAATCCACCACGAGGTCCTCTAAGTGTTTTATGTGTAGTTGTTGTTACTACATCTGCATATGGTACTGGACTTGGATGAAGTCCTGCTGCTACTAAACCTGCAATATGTGCCATATCTACCATGAAATATGCACCTACAGATTTTGCAATCTGTGCCATGCGTTCAAAATCGATAATTCTAGAATAAGCACTAGCTCCACCAACGATTAATTTTGGTTGATGTTCTTTTGCTAATCTTTCTAATTCATCATAATCGATGCGTTCAGTTTCTTTATCTACACCATAAGGAATAATTTTAAAATATTTACCAGAAATATTTACAGGGCTACCATGTGTTAAATGACCACCATCTGTAAGGTTCATACCTAAAATAGTATCTCCTGGCTGTAGCAAAGCAAAATATACTGCTGTATTTGCTTGTGCTCCAGAATGTGGCTGTACATTTGCATATTCTGCACCAAATAATTTTTTAGCACGATCTATAGCTAATTGCTCTACAATATCAACATATTCACAACCACCATAATAGCGTTTGCCTGGATAACCTTCTGCATATTTATTTGTAAGTATACTTCCTTGAGCTTGCATAACGGCTGTGCTAACGATATTTTCTGAAGCAATCATTTCTAATTTTTCACGTTGACGAGAAAGTTCTTGGTCTATTGCTTTTTGTATTTCTGGGTCAACTGTTTTTAAATTTGTTAATAAATCCATGGCTACGCTCCTGTTATTAAATAATTACTTTATTTTTATTTATAATATTCTTTTATATTTAAAACTAATTTCTATTTTTTCGCACAAAAAAGAGCGCATGAAAATTCATGCGCTCTGTCTTTTGTACCTGAAAGATTTTTCTTCTTCGGTGCAAATTTAATTGCTTTCCAGAGTTTCGTCCGTATACGGTCCTTTTGCCTGAGAGTTTGTGCCTCTTTCACCTTCGGCGTTGCTATCGCAATCTCTCCCGTATCGATCAACCGAATATCTAGGTTTATAATATCATTTAATTCAAAATAATGCAATAATATAAAAAATTTTTTATATTTAATTCAAAACTTAAGATAATTTTAATATTTATTCGTTATAATAAAGAAAAGGAGTTGATCAAAAATGAAAACACGTATGCATATTACGTTTATTTTACTAGCCATATCTTTTATCATAATTGCGTTTACTGGAATTTGTATGGATTTTAAAATTTTTAATACTGCCAAAAACATTATCTAACCGTTGTCATATATATTTAGGTTATTTTATGATTATACTCGTTATCATTCATTTAATTGATAATCGCAGATGGATAAAAAATATCTTTAAGTAAAGTCCTTTGACTTTACTTATTTTTTTGCTATATTATATAGACCAGTTGTTATATTTTTTGTAAAAAGGAGTATAAATATGTCTACAATGTCAAAAACAGATGCTAATATTAGCGAAAATAAAAATAATATTTTAATTACACTTTTAGCTTCAATCTGCTCATTAGGTCCACTCGCTACTGATATGTATTTGCCAGCATTGCCTCAAATGACACTTGATTTTTCAACTACACCATCTATTATTCAATTAACACTTACATCTTGGCTTATTGGTCTTGCCATAGGGCAAGTCATAGCAGGACCATTAAGTGATATTTATGGCAGAACAAGACCTCTTGTTTTCGGTTTGATAATTTTTACTATCTCTTCTGTAGCTTGTATTTTTGCCCCATCTATTGAGCTTTTTATCTTTGCTCGTTTTATTGGTGGCTTTGCTGCTTCTTCCGCTTTAGTTGTTAGCCGTGCTATTGCCAGTGATATCTATAAAGGAACAATGCTCACTAAATTCTTAGCTACGGTAATGATTATTCAAGGTCTTGCTCCTATAATTGCGCCAGTGCTTGGTGGTCAATTATTGCGTTTCTTCTCTTGGATAAGTGTTTTTGTTATTTTAACTCTTGCTGGTATCGGTATTACTCTTTTATCATTACTAAAATACAAAGAAACTCTTCCTGAAGAAAAACGTTTAAAAGGCGATATTGCCATATTGTTAAAGTATTTTTCAGCTTATGTGCTAGACCTTATTTTGCTAGTTTATGTGCTATTCAATTCTTTGTTTTCTGTTCCTTGTTCGCTTATATATCTGGCATGCCTTTCATGCTTCAAGGTATTTATAATTTCACACCACAAGATGTTTCTCTCGTTTTTGCTTTCGTCGGTATCGGTATGATGATGGCTGGTAAAATCACTAATATTTTAACAGGTCGCATACCTGACTCTAAATTATTACTTATAGGACTTTGCCAAGGTTTGATTTTTGGTATATTATTTTTAGTAGGAATTGTTTTAGATTTTTCTATATATGTATTGATTATTTTATTGCTATTAACTCAAACAGCATTACCACTCACTGCTTCCACTAGTTTCTCACTTGCTATGCAAACTCAAAAGAAAGTTGCTGGTAGTGCTTCTGCATTACTCGGATTTTTCTCCACAATCTCTGGTGGTTTCGTAGCACCTATTGTAGGTATTGGTGGTGGTACTACAGCTCTTCCTACAGCTTTAGTAATTGCTGTTGCTGAAGTTTTAGCATTGATTATCTTCTTAACTATCACTAGAAAATATGTTAAAACTATAGCTTCTAATACAAAAGGATAATTGCCTATGAAAACAAATACAAAAGATATCTTTATTGATACAGCCTCATCTTTATTTGCTAATCAAGGATATCACGCCACAGGAATTAGTGAAATTCTCAAAAAAAGTAATGCTCCTAAAGGTTCGCTTTATTATTATTTTCCCCAAGGAAAAGAACAACTTGCTCAAGAAGCTTTGCAAAAAACTGCTGAAAAAATCTCTACAGAAATTTTAGATGTATTAGCTAAAGCTTCTACACCGCTTGAAGGCTTGCAACAACATTTAATATATATTGCACAAAAGATTGAAAAAGATTTATTTCAACCAAATGTTTCCATAAGTCTAATAGCTTTAGAAACTTTTTCTTCTAATGAAATAATACGCCTAGAATGCGAACGTACTTTCCAGCAAATTCAAAATATCTATAAAAACAGCTTTTTAAAAATGGATTTACAGGAAGAATATGCTGATTTTCTAGCTATGACTATGGTCATGCTGACAGAAGGTGCCATTACTTTATCTTTAACTAAAAAAAATACTCAACCTTTACATCAATTAGCTAATAATCTGCCTTTACTTATAAACTTTAATAATCTTTTAGGGGAAAATTATGCTAAATAATGATGATTTTAATTTATTAAATACGCTTTTTCCTGCATGGCAACAATTAACTACTAAACAACAACAAATTATTTCTCAAAATGCTTCTTTAATTCAAGTAAAAAAAAATAATTTTGTGCATACAACTAAAGAAGGTTGTTCTGGTATTTTAATCATCAAAAAAGGACAATTGCGGGTTTATACTTTATCTGAACAAGGTAAAGATATCACTTTTTATCGCTTAAATGATGGCGATATTTCCATATTATCAGCTTCTTGTGTGATTAAAGATATTACCTTTGATATTTACATTGAAGCTTTAACTGATTGTGAGCTTATTCAAATCTTGCCTTGTGCTTTTGCCAAGGTCATGAATGAAAATATCTATCTTGAAGCCATCACTTATAAACTTGCTACTAAGCGTTTATGCACTGTAACCTGGGCTATGCAACAGATGATGTTCACCAGTTTTGATAAAAGACTTGCTGAGTTTTTACTCAATGAAAGTAATACTACTAATTCTGATGAAATCAATATGACTCATGAACAAATAGCCAAATTAATGGGTTCAGCTCGTGAAGTAGTAACGCGTATGCTCAAATATTTTTCTACAGAAGGATATGTAGAACTCACTCGTGGAAAAGTAAAAATCATAAATAAACAAGCACTAGAAAAACTCTAGTGCTTTTATTTTGTTTTTATGCTAAAATATTAATTATTATATATTGTCTTGGAGGTAATTTAATGAAAATAATTGTAGGTCTTGGCAATCCTGGTAATGAATATGCCAAAACCCGCCATAATGTCGGTTTTATGCTCGTTGATGCACTAGCTGAGCATCTTAATATAAATCTTTGGAAAGATAAATTCAATGCTCAAATTGCGGAAGGTCGCATTGGCACTGAAAAAATTTTACTAGTTAAACCGCAAACTTATATGAATAATAGCGGTGAAGCCGTTGGTCCTTTAATGCGTTGGTATAAAGTAACTCCAGAAAATATCATTGTAGCTCATGATGATATGGATATCCCTGCTGGTACTATTCGCATTCGCAAAAAAGGTAGTTCTGGCGGACACAATGGTATAAAATCTCTAATCGCTCATTTAGGCAGTGAAAATTTCCCACGTGTAAGACTCGGTGTTGGTAGACCTCTTTCTGGTTGGAGCGTAGTAAATCATGTTCTTGCTCCATTTCCTCAAGAAGATAAAACAGCTGTTGATGAAGCAATTAAATATCTTATCCCTGCTGTAGAATGTATCGTTAATGATTCTGTCGATATGGCTATGAATAAATACAATCCTAAAAAAGCAAAGAAAAATAAAGTAAAACAGGAGGATAAAAATAATGGCTGATATTCGTGCATTATATGCTGATGAAGATGGTAATATCCTAGATGCCCCAAAAGGTTTCCAAGCTTTAGCTAGAACTGGAACAGATATAATCGAACTTTCCCCAGATGATTTAATTCCACTTCCAGAATCTGCTGATTTAATGTTTTTACCAGATCGCTTACCACTTGCCAAATACGGTGATGAAATCATGCCTATCATGGGCAATGCCGTAGCTGCCATCTTGCCTGCTGGTTATACTCGCTTATATATGCCAGCTTTCAAAAAAGAAGATGACGCTCAAATGCTCCCACTTTATGGCTATACTGCTGTTGTTGTCTATAAAGATGAACTTTATGTAGCAGCTATGTACACTGATGAAAATGATAAATGGGACCCTGCGCATTACAATACTCGCAATTTGCATAAATTAGTTAAACGCGTTCAAAAAGATTTACCAGATAATCGCCTTGTTGAACATTTAGGTAATTGTTCTTTGACATGGCATTGTTGCACAGCTCAAAATCTATTTTATCGCCGTTGGGAAGCTGGTATTCCATCTTCTCCAGTTTGCAATGCTAATTGTTTTGGTTGTATATCTCTTCAACCTGCTGAATGCTGCCCATCTCCACAAAGTCGCATAAAATTCCGTCCTACACCAAAAGAAATTGCTCAAATCGGTATCTATCATTTAGAAACAGCACCTGACGCTATCATCAGTTTTGGTCAAGGCTGTGAAGGTGAACCTTCTCTTGCTGTAGACAATATCGTGCCTGCTATTGAAAAAATCCGCAAAAAAACAGACAAAGGTCAAATCAATATAAATACCAATGCTGGCTATACAGAAGGTATCAAACGCATTGTTGATGCTGGTCTTGATAGTATGCGTGTAAGTATTATCAGTGCTATTCCTGAAAATTACAAAGCTTATTATCGCGGTAGTTATGAACTTGATAATGTAAAAGAATCCATTCGCTACGCTCATGAACATGGCGTGCATATTTCTTTAAATATGCTTTATTTCCCTGGCTTTAATGATAGCGAAAGTGAATTTAAAGCATGGAAAGAATTTTTACATGAAAATCCTGTAAATATGATTCAAATCCGCAATTTAAATATCGACCTGATGCTTTTGCCGAAATCATGCCACCATTTACTAAAGCTATCGGCACTAAAGAATTTATTCGCCAATTACACGAAGAATTCCCTGATATCGTCATTGGTAATTTCAGTCATTATCAAAAAGGAGAATAAATCATGGTCATCAATCCTAGAGTAGAAATGATGCCAACTGAAGAAAAAGTCGAACTCATTTTACAACGCTTTCGCAAAAATCTTCGTTGGGCATTAGAAAAATCCTCTTTCTACAAAAAGAAATATAATGGTCTTGATATTCATGCTGAAGATATTAAAACTTTATCTGATATAAGAAATCTCCCTGTAACAACTAGAGATGAACTTATTCAAGCATCTGCCTTTGATTTATTAACAGGTCCACTTAGTCAGACTTTGCGTTTCAACCGAACAATCAGCGGTTTATATCGCGGTTTTACAGCAGACGATATTGCACGCAATATCGATATCGCTATCAGACCTTTAGCTAGCAATGATATCAATAAAACATCAACTTTAATTATCTGTGGTAATTATAGCTCTCAATATTTATTGGATTTACATTATGCAGCTGAAGCATTAGGTGCTACAGTACTTCCTTGTAATAGCGTAGATGCTGCTATTGATGTTATTGGCATTTTCAATGCTACATCTTTAATCATTAGTGCTAAAAATTTAAAAACTATGATTGAACGAAATGTTGATCACTTACCGCCAAAAATCATTGTTTTAATTGATAACTTCCAAGATACAACACTTGATGAAATCGAACATCATTTCCATCATCCATTAGCTAAAGTCTATATGTCTAAGTATTTTGGCTTTGCAGGTATCATTTTCACTTGTGAACATAATCATGTTCATGTACAAGATGATTATCTCTATCCAGAAGTTGTTGATAATAAATTAGTCATCACTCCTTTAACATTTGAAGCAATGCCTATCATTCGCTTCCAAACTAAACTCACAGCTTCCATTGATTATAAACATACTTGTGAATGTGGTCGTACTTTTGCCACTATACAATTAGAAAAATAAATCTCAATATATTTAATTTAGGAAAGGAATACTTTATGAAAATCATGCATTTGTCCGATCTTCATCTCGGTAAAAATCTCAATGGTTTTTCTCTATATGAAGACCAAAGGCATATCCATAAACAAATACTTCAAATAGCAAAAGAAGAAGCTATTGACGCTGTTATGATTGCTGGTGATGTATTTGATAAATCCGTTCCTACCAATCAAGCTATACAATTATTTGATGAATTTTTAACATCTTGGGCAGAGTTACATCTGCCCGTTTTTATTATCAGCGGTAATCATGATAGTGCCCAACGTGTAGCTTTTGGAGCGAATTTATTTAAAGACAATAATATTTTTATCTCACCCATTTATGACGGCAAAATCTCTCATATCACCTTAAAAGATGAATATGGCAATATTAATTTTTATCTTTTGCCATTTATTAAACCAGCTATTGTAAGAAGTTATTTTCCTGATGAAGAAATCACTTCTTATAATCAAGCAGTAAAAATAGCTCTAAAGCAAATATCTTTAAATCTAGATGAACGCAATATTTTAATCGCTCATCAATTCGTAACAGGTGCTTACACTTGCGACTCTGAAGAATTATCGTCGGCGGTATAGATAATGTCGATGCCCAATTATTTCAAGATTTTGATTATGTAGCACTTGGTCATTTGCATACACCGCAAAATGTTTTAACTGAAAAAATTCGTTATTGCGGAACTTTATTAAAATATTCTTTTTCGGAAGCTAATCAAGAAAAAACTGTTACTATCCTTGATTTTCCACAAAAAAACAAATTGATCATTTATGAAAAAAACTTTCATTTCTTCATGATATGCGTAAATTAAAAGGCTCCTATGCAGAATTAACGCTAAAGAGTAATTATGAACAAACGAATACAGATGATTATTTAGCTATAATACTCACTGATGAAGAAGATATTCCTGATGCCATCAATCGTCTGCGTTCTATCTATCCTAATATCATGCAACTGACCTATGATAACCTTCGTACCAAAACAGTTCAAAATATCGAAACTACAGATATTGCCAATTTAAAAACGCCATTAAATCTCTTTGAAGAATTATATTACAAACAAAATAATCAAAATTTAAATGATAAGCAAATAGATATTTTACAAGAATTAATCCAAGATATCTGGGAGGGAAAATAATGCGTCCTTTAAAATTAACTATATCAGCTTTCGGTGCTTATGCTGATAAATGCGAATTAGATATGAGTCTATTAGGCAATAAAGGTATCTATCTAATTAGTGGCAATACAGGTGCAGGCAAAACCACAATTTTTGATGCTATTACTTTTGCCTCTATGGTCATACTAGTGGTGGTATCCGTGAAAATGAAATGCTTCGCAGTAAATATGCCGATAAAAACATACCTACATTTGTAGAAATGATATTTTCATATAACAATGAATTATACACGATTCGCCGTAATCCTGAATATCTTCGCCCTGCCAAAAAAGGAAATGGCTTCGTCAAAGAAAAAGCTCAAGCAGAATTTTATCCACCCAATCAACAGCCAATAACAGGCATAAAAGAAGTGAACTCTGCCATAAATGAATTAATTGGTCTTGATGTAAATCAATTTACGCAAATAGCCATGATTGCTCAAGGAGAATTTTTAAAATTAATTCATGCTTCGACAAAAGAACGCAGTGATATTTTTCGCAAAATCTTCAATACTAAACCCTACCAACAATTACAAGAAAAATTAAAAGAACGCTTCAATGCTCTCAAAAAAGATTTTCTCCTGATTGATAACAGTATTAAGCAATATATAGAAACAATCATACTTCCTGAAAATATGAATTATGACTTCAATCCATTGATGCCTAAAGATTGCCTTGTAAATTTAGAACAAATCATTAATCAAGATAAAAATGATTTAAAACAATTAGAAAAAGATTTTACGGTTTTAGAACAAAATATCAAAGAAAATGAAAAAATTATAAATACTGCTATTAATCAACAGCAAATACAGCAAAAAACCAATGAATATCAGTCAGAATTAACAACTAAAGCAAAAATACTCCCTAGCATTCAAAAAAAATTATCCCTAGTACAAAAAGATTTTGAAATAAAATCTACTTCACTAAATGTAAATATTGCCAAATTAACAGAAGAATTACCTAAATATCAATATATATCTAAACAGCAAAATCTCTTACAAACAGCAAAAAAAGCATTGCAAAGCAAACAACAACAAATGGCAAATGATGAAGCCACTTTAGCAAAATTAACGCAAACTATAAATGATATACAAACAGATTTAAAAACTCTAACAGATATAAATGTACAGATTGAACAAACAAATTCTGCACAAAAAGAAAATAATCAACGACTACAAAATTTAACAAAACTCTCCACACTACTTGAAGAATATAAACAAACATCTTTAAAACACAAAGAATATAAGACAAAATGGCAACAACAACAGGCAAAACTTGCTGAATTAGAACAAATTTATAATCAACAAAATCACTTGTTTTTAGCAGAACAAGCAGGCATTTTAGCCAAAGATTTAAAACCATACACACCTTGCCCTGTTTGCGGTTCTACAAATCACCCACAATTAGCCAAAATATCTACGTTGGCACCAACTCAAGCAGAACTTGAACAATTAAAAAATAGATGCGATATTTTCTCCCAAAAATTGAATGAAATTACCCAATTAGCTAGCGAATTAAATGGTAAATTGCATAATCTTTTTACAGAAATAAAAGCACAAGCAGAAAATATTTTAGGTAACTTCACTCAAAAAACTATCTTTCATGATGTGGAAATAAAAAAATGTGAACTTATAAACGAAAAAAATCAGCTTAATAAGCAATTAATCCAGTTAAATAAATTAAGCCAAAAACAAATAAACTTAAATGCGCAATTAGAAAAAAATCTATTATTGCAAAAAAATTTAGAGCAAAAACTCCTAACATTAAATACTTCTATCGTCAAAGAAAATACAGATATTGAAATCTTAACAACTGAAATCAATACCTTAACTAAAGCTCTTTTATTCACTGATGAAAATGATGCTAGAAAGCAACTTCAAAAATATAAACAAACACAAAATTATTTACAACAAAATCTCGCTACTGCTCAAACTGAATTTGATAGATTAAATCAATCACTTGTAGAAATCAAAGCCAAAATCGCCTCACTACAAACGCAACTCACACCTCAAAATTATGATTTAAACGAATTAGAAAAAATTCAACAAGAATATTTAGCAACAAAAGAAAATTTAATGCCTCAAATACAGAAACTGCATACTCGAATTACTACTAATCACCAAATTCAACAAAAATTAATAAAAAAAATCGAACTATTAGATGTTAAACAATCCCTTTATAGCAATATACAAGCACTCTACACTACGGCTACAGGTTCAGTTGCCGGCAAAGAACGCATTATGCTTGAAACTTATGTACAAATGCACTATTCGATCGAATTTTAATACGAGCTAATACTCGTTTAATGATGATGACACAAGGTCAATATGAATTAGTGCGTTGTAAATCAAGTGAACAACTTCGCTCGCAAACTGGTTTAGAATTAGATGTAATCGATCACTATAACGGCACGACTCGCAGTGTAAAAACTCTATCTGGTGGCGAGTCCTTCAAAGCATCTTTATCTTTAGCTCTCGGTTTATCTGATGAAATTCAATCTTTTGCCGGTGGCATTCATTTAGATACTATGTTTATTGATGAAGGTTTTGGCTCTTTAGATAGTGAATCACTTGCTCAAGCAATCAAAGTTCTTTCTCAATTATCTCAAGGAAATAAATTAATCGGTATCATCTCTCACGTAGATGAATTAAAAGAAAAAATTGATAAACAAATTCAAATCACCAAAAATCATGAAAAAGGTAGCACGGCTAAAATCCTTATTTAACAAGGGTTTTAGCCCCTTTTTTTACAAAGCAAAAAAAACTTTAATTTTTTTCAAAAAAAGTGTTGACATTTGTTTCAAAGTTCTATATAATAATCTACGTTGTCAAGCGACAACAACGCAATACGGTTCACTAGCTCAGTTGGCAGAGCACCTGACTTTTAATCAGGGTGTCCCGAGTTCGAATCTCGGGTGAGCCACCATTACAATGGCGCGTTGGTCAAGTGGTTAAGACACCGCCCTTTCACGGCGGCTTCATGGGTTCGAATCCCATACGCGTCACCATATTTGGGCGATTAGCTCAGCTGGGAGAGCGCTTGCCTTACAAGCAAGATGTCAGCAGTTCGATCCTGTTATCGCCCACCACTACGGCCCGGTAGTTTAGAGTTGGTTAGAATGCCGCCCTGGTCACGGCGGAGGTCACGGGTTCAAGTCCCCTTCGGGTTCGCCATTTTTATTTGCCTCGGTAGCTCAGTCGGTAGAGCAGGGGACTGAAAATCCCCGTGTCAGTGGTTCGATTCCGCTCTGAGGCACCATTTATAACATGCTGGTGTAGCTCAATTGGCAGAGCAGCTGACTTGTAATCAGCAGGTTGGGGGTTCGATTCCTCTCGCCAGCTCCATGAAATGCGGGTGTAGCTCAATGGTAGAGCCCTAGCCTTCCAAGCTAGTTACGTGGGTTCGATTCCCATCACCCGCTCCATAAAAAGTTTGAAAAAAACTTAAAAAAGTTCTTGACAAGAACAAAACGATATGGTAACATATTAAATGTTCTCGACGAGAACAAAGAAGTGAATAATGCCGGGGTGGCGGAACTGGCAGACGCACGGGACTTAAAATCCCGCGGTTAGTGATAACCGTACCGGTTCGATTCCGGTCCTCGGCACCAATCACCATCATTTGTTATTTTTGCCCTTTGCGGTCGTGGCGAAATGGCAGACGCGCTAGCTTCAGGCGCTAGTGGGGGATACCTCATGGTGGTTCAAATCCACTCGGCCGCACCATTAAAGAGTATATGCGGTTGTGGCGGAATTGGCAGACGCGCTACTTTGAGGGGGTAGTGATCAATGGTCGTATGGGTTCAAGTCCCATCAACCGCACCATTAATTTAAAGAATGAACTGATACCAATGTGATATCAGCTTTTTTTATGTCTGTAGGAAAATTAAATATGGCGCGTTGGTCAAGTGGTTAAGACACCGCCCTTTCACGGCGGCTTCATGGGTTCGAATCCCATACGCGTCACCATGGTTATTCAACTCTTAATAAAGAGTTTTTATATAGATTTAAGAATGCTTTTTAAAGTCCAGATTAAAAATCTAGATTTTAAAAAGCATTTTTTTATTGTCGAAAACAAACCTAAAATTTTTTTTATCAAACTTATTAGATTTTATCTAATTGACAATAGTTATAGACAGGTATAGTATAAGTATAAAGTTAACTAATCAAATATTTATATATTAGTAACTTAAAAATAATACTATTTGTGAAATTTTAAACTACTAATTTATATTAGTAGTTTATAGTTTTTTATGAAGGATATTGAGAGGTGCTATTATGTTTGATAAATTAGAAGAAAAGGCTATGGTTCATTTTTTTAATAAATTTGATAAAAATCCATTTCTTTTAAAATTTAAAGATAATCAATATTTAGTAGGTAAAGGTGAACCAACTTTTGTAGTGGACTTTAAAAAGACAATACCTATAATGGATTTACTTAATAGTACGTCTATCGCTTTAGGTGAAGCTTATATGAATGGAGATTTAACCATTGAAGGAAATTTATATGATGCTTTAATTCATTTTTTAGGTCAAATGGATAAATTTTCTTTAAATGAAACTTTGCTAGATAAAATAATTCATCCATCTAATTCTAAAGAAAGTCAAGAAAAGCAAGTTCAATCTCATTATGATATAGGTAATGATTTCTATAAATTATGGTTAGATGAAACAATGAGTTATTCTTGTGCTTATTTTAAAAATGAAGATGATACTTTATATCAAGCACAAGTGAATAAAGTGGATTATATTTTATCGAAATTATATTTAAAAGAAGGTATGAGCTTATTAGATATTGGCTGTGGTTGGGGCTTTTTACTCATCGAAGCTGCTAAAAAATATAAGGTAAAAGGTACGGGTATTACTTTAAGTCGTGAACAATATAAAGAATTTAAATCGCGTATACAAAAAGAACATTTAGAAGATTATTTAACAGTTGAATTGATGGATTATCGAGATTTACCAAAATGGGGAAAAAGTTTTGATAGGGTTGTTAGTGTAGGTATGCTAGAACATGTTGGTAGGGAAAATTATCAGTTATTCAATGATTGTGTAAATGCAGTATTAAAAGATAAGGGTTTGTATTTATTGCATTTCATCAGTCAATTAAAAGAAATGGAACTGATAGTTGGATGAAAAAATACATTTTCCCAGGTGGAGTGATACCAAGTCTTAGAGAAATCGTTTCTAGTATGGGAAATGATGATTTCCATATTCTCGATATTGAAAATTTGCGTCGCCATTATGAAAAAACTTTACTTTGTTGGGCAGATAATTTTCATAATCATTTAGATAAAATCAGTGGAATGTTTGATGAAAAATTTATTCGCATGTGGGATTTATATTTAAATGCCTGTGCAGCAAATTTCCATGTAGGTGGTATAGATTTACATCAAATTTTAGTTACTAAAGGCGTAAATAATGAATTACCATTAACAAGATGGTATTGATATATTAATATAATAAAAAAGAAGCTCTATAAGTTATTTGTAGTATTTAACTTATAGAGCTTTTATTTATTCTTTATGCATTTTGATTATTACAAATGAACTCTTTTAGAAATTCATAAGTTTTTTGAGAGCTTGGTGGGCAACCTCTAACATAATTTTTAAATTTGCTAGTGCAACGACCTATGCCAATGCCATTTTCACTAAATTCTCGCCAACCCTGACCGATAAATAATTTTGTAGGTAATTTATCAAGTAAATTATCTTTATCTAATAAGGAGAGTGCTTGCAGTAAATTTTGATAACATTGCTCACAAGGGCTAGAAGCATTGATATGAGAGGTTAATTTTGAATTATTATCACAAGTAACAGTATTATCTATTAAATTAATGATATTAGCTTTATTGATGTCAGCACAACCGATATTTAATTTAGAAGCCAGTTCAATATATTCGATATCAAATGGTTTATAGCCTAGATTTTGAGCATAATAAGCATCAGCTAATAAATTATCTATAGTAGCATACATATGTTTATCTGCTTGGATATCAGATAAACTATCTATTTCTACTAATGTGAAGTTAGCTTTAATTAAATAATTCAAAAAGCAGATTGCTTTATAAAAATTGTCTGTAGTGAATAAAGAACGATTTTGGGTGTGTAAGATATTTTGCATAGCCTGTAATGCATTGTGTAGTATAGTTGTTTCATTTGGTGAAGAAGTAACCAAATTAATAAAAAAGTCGGCATTGATGACTTTATCTATTAATTTATATTCGATACCACCAATAGTTTTTGTAGTGTAATCTTTATCTTTAAGACCATATACAGGAATATTTAATTTATCTACAATTTTATCGTATTTACAAGTTATTAATAATTGCTCTAAATCATCATCAATTAAAGAACCTAATACAAGATTGATATTAGTAAAATTATTGTCTTGTAGGTATTTGATTATTGTAGTTAAGATTACTGGAGAAGTAGAGTATAGTGTATTATTGATATATTTTATATCAGGTTTAATAATAATTGTACTGTTTTTATTAGGGATAAATTCTGCTAATTTAGAATTAGATAATAAGTTAAAAGTGATTTCATAGAGATTTGCACCATGTGTTTGTAAAATATCTGTTGAGTTCATAAAATTCCTTTCTTAAATGATTATATAATTTGTTAACCTAAAATTTTTAAAAGTTGACATTATATAAATATAATGGTTTAATTATATTTATATAAAAGATTTAAGGTGATAACAAATGAATTGTGTAAATGATTTAAAAGAAAAAATACTAAATGGTTATAAAATTAATAAACAGGAAGCTTTAGATTTAGTGAAAGCTCCATTAGATGAATTATCTACAGCCGCTAATGAAATAAGAAAACATTTTTGCGGTGATGATTTTGATATTTGCACTATTATTAATGGAAAATCTGGTAGATGTTCCGAGGACTGTAAATATTGTGCACAGTCAGCTCATTATACTACAAAAATAGAAACTTATCCATTATTAAATACGAAGCCTATTCTAGAAGAAGCACAGTATAATTATAGCAAAGGTGTAGCACGTTATGCAGTAGTAACTTCAGGCAAGAGATTAAGTGATGAAGAAATAGATAAATTGGCAAATTCTTTAGATGAAGTACATAAAAAATGCAAAATAAAATTATGTGTTTCTGGTGGTTTATTGAATGAAGCTCAATTTAAAAAATTAAATGATGTGGGCGTAGAAAGAATTCATAACAATTTAGAAACTTCAAGAAATCATTTTGATAAAGTTTGTACTACGCACACTTTTGAAGATAAAGTAGAAGCAATAAAAGCAGCGCAAAGAGCAGGTATGAGTGTTTGTAGTGGTGGCATCATGGGAATAGGTGAAACCATGGAAGATAGAATAGATATGGCTTTAGAAATACGAAATTTAAATGTAAATTCTGTGCCTATAAATCGTCTAAATCCTATACCAGGAACACCATACGAACATAATAAGCCACTTACTGATGAGGATATGCAAAGAATAGTGGCTATTTATCGTTTTATTTTACCAGATTTATTTATTCGTCTAGCTGGTGGTAGAGGATTATTTACAGATAAAGGTAAAGCTTGTTTGCAGTCAGGAGCCAATGCTGTTATTTCTGGTGATATGCTCACAACAAGTGGGATTTCTATTGATACAGATATGAAGATGATACAAGAATTAGGTTTTAAAATAGTATAATCACTTTAAAAATATATAGGGCAATTAAATTTGCCCTATATATAAAAAATATTATACAATAAAAATTTTTTATGTTATAATATTAACCGGACTAAATTGTATGAATAATCTATTATTTCAGAACAGGTATTTAGTATGATATATACAAAATGAAAGGAGTTTTTGTATGGAAATTTTAGGATTTATAGTTCTTATTGCCTGTCTTGTTATTGGTGTTCGTTTTGGCGGCTTAGGATTAGCTGCTGTATCCGGTATTGGTTTGACTTTCTTTGTATTTGTTGTTGGTTTAGTATCAGGAAAACCACCAATTGATGTAATGCTCACAATTATGGCGGTAGTTACTTGCTCGGGATTTTTGCAAGCATCAAAAGGGCTTGATGTAATGCTCAAATACGCTGAAAAATTATTGCGTAAAAACCCAAAACAAATAACTGTACTTGCTCCAATTACTACATGGTTTTTAACTGTTCTTTGCGGTACTGGTCACGTAGTATATACTATGTGACCAATTATTTATGATATTGCTATCAAAAAAATATCAGACCAGAAAGACCAATGGCAGCAGCATCTGTTGCTTCTCAGATGGGGATTTGTGCTTCTCCTGCTTCAGTAGCTGTAGTATCCATGGTGGCAATGCTTGCAGGGACAACTCATCCATTAGGTGTGGTACAAATTTTAATGGTTTCTATTCCAGCTACGTTCTGCGGTGTTTTAGTAACAGGTTTATGGAGTTTAAAAAGAGGTAAAGATTTAGCAAAAGATGAAATTTTCCAGGCTAAATTAAGAGATCCAGAACAAAGAGCTTATATCTATGAAGAACAAGCTCAAAATAATGCTGAAGTAAAATTACCAGCTAGTGCTTATAAAGCTACATTTATCTTTTTATTAGGTATCGTTGTAATTGCTTTATTTGGTAGTTTCCCAAAAGAATTGTTACCACTTGTACCAAATGCTAAAGGTGCATGGGTACCACTTTCTATGACACCAACAATTCAGCTTTGTATGTTGGTTATTGCAGCGCTTATTTTACCAAATGCGAGCGTAAAGCCCCTAAATTTATTTATGGGGATATAAGCTCGCTAAAAACAATGATTCGATATCATTGTTTTTATTGTATTATATTTT
>ENA-OQEB01000426-OQEB01000426.1-human-gut-metagenome-genome-assembly--contig:-NODE-426-length-17631-cov-1.750571_pt1 | contig 17631 bp, 22 predicted proteins | sample MGYA00242787_ERZ504619 | MGnify/ENA primary metagenome ERZ504619 (study PRJEB26092, sample SAMD00036317) | human gut metagenome | host: Homo sapiens | study: EMG produced TPA metagenomics assembly of... | reverse complement strand
CCCTCATTTCTATATTGTTCTTCATTTATTTTACTGCCAGGAGCAATACGTCTTCCTCCGCAGTGGCATGTTCCACCAACAGATTCCAGTCGTTGTCCTTCTTACTCCATTTGTAACTCAAGTAGTTGATGTCATCTCCCGCCTGCAGATAAACAGCTTTTTCCTTCACATCGGGAGTAGGCATCGTCTTGTTGTCCCACAAGGCATATTCCACATCCGTACCGGCTTCCGTATAATTGTAGTTCAAGCAATAGAAGCGTTCAAACGCCTGCTCAATCTCGTTCCATCTCAACGCCTCCTTCTGTATCGTACGCCCTTGGGCATCATAGGTGAAATTGTATTTCAAATGTTCTGCAGAACTTACCGTTCTCTACTTTATATACAATTTGGGACTCCACCTGATTTCCGTTCATCACTTCATTATAGGCAAAGTTTTCCTGGATATTACCACCAAAAGCATTTATCACTACTGTCACTACAAAAATTGTTGTCATTACTAAAGTTTTCATACCGTTATTGTTTTATTAGTTCTTTATTTTGTTTTTCGATAATCATTTATCGTTTTTCGATATGCAAATAAAAGGCCTTTTTTTGATATGACAAAGAAAAACAGAAAATATTTATCGAAAAACAATAAAAAAACGCGTTTTACGATAAATATACAGAAAACAAACACTTCAAACGGGAAAATACATAGAACTGCAAGGGGATAAATGACCTCGCCTTATGTTTATAAAGAAAGAATGGATTTAATCTCCACCTCGTCACGGTGAAGCTGGGCAATAAGTTCTTCTATACTGTCGAATTTCAGTTCAGGACGGGTGCGGCGCACAAAGGAAAGACGCATCGGCTGCTGATAAATATCAGCATCAAACCGGAATATATGGACCTCAATACTGCGATCGGGTCCGTTCTCCAACGTAGGCCGGTAGCCAATGCTTAGCATACCGCCGTACTCCTTGCCTTCAACACAGACACGGACGGCATACACACCATCGCAGGGAATCAGCTTGTCAGGATCGGAAACACGGAGATTAGCCGTAGGGAAACCTATCTTACGCCCCACCTGATAGCCACCGACAACCGTACCGTCCAAAAAGAAATCATATCCCAGATACTCGGCAGCTTCCGAAACGTTTCCCTCCAGCAACAGACCGCGAATAGCCGAGGAGCTGACAGTAACCTCCGTTACCGATGTCTCCTTACTATAAGAATACGCGCGCGCAAGAAGCACCTCCATACCCAATTCGCGACCATAGTGCACATAGTCTTCAAAACCCTCGCTGCGGTTATGCCCGAAACGATGGTCGTACCCCACTACCAAAGCTTGTATCTGATAGCGATCCTTCAGTATGGACATGAATTCCCGTGCCGAAAGCCGGGCTATTTCAGGAGTAAAATCAAGCATCATGCAATAATCCACCCAGTCTTGGCAAGCAGGGAAACTTTCTCATCACAAGTGGTCAATAACTTCGGATGATAATCGGCCTGCATCACTTACGCGGATGTACCGGAAAAGTCACGACCGACGAAGCAAGCCCACGCCCGGCAGCTACCGCACACACTTGCTCTATCAGGTAGCGGTGTCCCCGATGTACTCCGTCAAAGAAACCGATAGTGGCTACACTTGGACGGGAACCAATGTCCGATGTTTCACAAAACAACTGCATGTCTCCAATCCTCGTGGGCCTTTGGCGTATAGGTAGAAATACCCAACGCCTCCGCTGTCCGGCAATTGGCCTCAGAATCGTCAATGAAAAGAGTCTCGTTGGGAAGAATACCGGTCTCATCCAGTACTTTCTGAAATATATCGGCATCCGGTTTTGCCATCTTCATCTCATAAGAGAGATAGATATGCTCAAAAAAGTCCTCCGCACGGAAAGCCTTGTAGCGAAACGCGTGCAGACACGACCATTGCCAATGGATTTCATTGGTGTTGCTCAGCAGATAGACCACATATTTTTTGCGCAGTTCCAACAGTAAATCCAATTTAAAAGTAGGAATACTCACTAGGAAACTGTTCCAGGCGTCATCTATCTGGCATCAGTCACCGGTTTCCCTATCTTTCCACGAATCACTTCCCGGAACTCCGCACTGGTAATCAACCCTTTTTCATATTTCTGGAAGAAATCCTGCTGGTGATAGAGTCCAACATGACTTCCACGTCCGGCAATCCCAGCTTTCTGAAATTCTCTAAACAGCGCTGGCGGTCCAAATCAATCAGAACTCCGCCAAAATCAATAATAAGGTTCTTGATTCCTCTTCTTTTCATCACTATTTCTGTGTTAAACGTCGGATAAGGCGAACCAGTTCACCTATCCACAAAACAAACGAAGTAGAAACGACAATCGTCATCCAAGTCATAAAATCGAGCGGCACTGTGCGGAATACAGCTCCACCAAACTGTACAATCAGTATCTGTCCGCCCAAAATGGCAAGTATAATCAGCTCCATGCCATAAGATTTAGAAAATGCCCTTGAACGCCGAGTCCGAAGTGTCGAACACACGTGCATTGAACAAGTTCCAGAACTGAAGCATAACAAAGAACGTGAAGAACACAGTCAACCGATAGGTAGTCATCCCCCCTCTTCACTGTTAAACCAGAAGAGCATTCCCATAAGTAACACCAGGAAGGCAGACCCCATTCCCAGAATGTAATACCTCATGGACTTGGTTATAATGAAATCCGTACTCTTACGCGGTTTTTCCTTCATCACGCTCTCACTGGGTGGAATGGACGCCAGGGCCAGGGCCGCAAACGTATCCATAATCAGGTTCACCCACAACATCTGCGTGACGGTCAAAGGAAGCGTCGTACCCACCAGTGAACCCAGGAGAACGATAAACAAAGCCACAAAATTGATAGTCAGTTGAAAAACAATGAAACGCTGTATATTCTTATATAGAGAACGTCCCCACATCACGGCCGTACCTATACTGTTGAAGGAGTCATCCAGCAACGTGATGTCGCTGGCCTCCTTGGCAACGGAGGTTCCAGTACCCATCGAAGTCCCACTTGCGCATGTTCAACGCAGGAGCATCATTCGTGCCGTCACCCGTCACAGCCACTACCGCACCTTTCTGCTGCAACAGTTGCACCAGACGCTGTTTGTCTGTGGGGCGTGCACGCGACATTATCTTCAAGTCCATCACACGGTCCAATGCCTCCTCATCCGTCAATTCGGCAAATGCAGCTCCCGTAATGCGGTTCTTTTCCGTATCCTCCGGTTTCCACAGACCAATCTGACGTGCTATCTCGGTAGCTGTACCCGGTGTATCTCCCGTCACAATCTTCACGCCGATACCTGCCGACTGGCATTTGGCAACGGCCGCAGGCACATCCGGACGGATAGGATCACTGATGGCAACCACACCGAGGAACGACAAGTCATTTTCAGCAACCAATGACACACAATCAGACGCTTCCGCATCATCCACAATCTTGAATGCAAAGCCAAGTGTACGCATAGCCATATTCTGGTAGTTGAGCAACTGAGCCTCCACTGTAGAACGGTATTCCACCGCATCCACACGCTTGCCGTCCAACATGACATCCTTGCATTTACCCAAAACAATCTCGGGAGCTCCCTTCACATACAGCACCTTCTTCCCAATCAGGGGGATTGCACCAGGGTAGCCATGAATTTCCTTTCCGTAGAGAAAGTCAGCTGGTCGATAACCGTAGCTTTCTCACGCAGCGCCAGATAGTCGCATCCTTGGCTGTTCAGCCAAAGCAGCAGTGCCACCTCCGTGGGGTTACCCACCCCTTTCGGCTTCTCGCCAGTCACCTCTTCTTCCAGAAAAGCAGTAGAGTTAGCACTGATACCTTCCATTACCAGCTTGCTGAGGTCATCATTCCCCAGCTGCCCGTTATTCTTCAAACCATAGAAATTGGGTTCATGCACCTGCATCAGATTTTGGGTCAATGTACCGGTCTTGTCGGTACAAATCACTGTAATGGCTCCCATCGTCTCGCATGCATGCATCTTGCGCACCAGGTTGTTGGTGGAGAGCATGCGGCGCATATTCAACGCCAGACTGAGTGTCACGCTCATCGGCAAGCCCTTCGGGCACAGCCACCACAATCAGGGTAACCGCCATCATAAAGTATTGCAAAGTAGCCTGCAAGGCCGGCAGCCAATCACGGAAGGTATGAAATGAAGAAAAGTCATAGACCAGTACCACGTCCTTTACAAAGAAAATGAAAAAAGCCAGACCCGCTACGGAAAAGCCAATCTTTCCAATCAGATTGGCCAATTTGGTCAACTGAATATTCAGCGGAGTAGGTTCCGTATTCTGTTCGGTACTTTGACGTGCCACTTTACCGATTTCCGTAGCATCGCCCACAGCCTCCACACGCATAGTGCCATGTCCGTCCACCACCGTTGTACCGCGCAAAATGCGATTGGAAGCATACGTAGCTTCTTCGTCAAAGTCAGCTTCTACTGTAGTTTTCGTCACTACCGGCTCACCGGTCAGATTCGATTCGTTCACTTGCAGGGAAATGGCTTCCAGCAATTCACCGTCCGCCGGAACCTCTTCACCGGTTTCCAGCACCACTATATCACCCACCACTACATCTTTACGGGGAATCTCCTGCACATGTCCGTTACGAATTACTTTCACCAAAGTTTCTTCGTTCACTGCATTCAGCAGGTCAAACTTCTTTCCGGCATCATACTCAAAGAAGAAACCGATACCGGTAGCCAGCAGAATGGCTACTATAATGCCGATAGTCTCGGCATATTCATTCTCTACAATGGAAATAATCAAAGAAAACAGAGCGGCAACCAGCAATACCTTACTACGGGGTCCTCAAACTTCTCCAGATACAATTTCCATAAGGAAGGCCGTTTAGGAGGCGTCAATAAATTTACTCCATGTTCGTCGCGGCTCTTCCGCACTTGTTCGTCGGTCAGTCCGACATGATAATAATCATCCTTTATTGCAGTCATGCAAGTCTTTAGGTTTAATTTTGGAACGCAAAAATACAATAATAATCCGGGAAAACAATACCTATATAATGATTAGTGATTAATTGACTGTCATTGATTCTCTTTTTCCCTCACCAGTTTCGGTCTAGTTGCAGGCTCCCACGGCAATGTGAACCAGAAAGTCGAACCTGCCCCTTCTTCCGATTCCACGCCTATTTCGCCCCCCAATTTGCGGACAATGGTCTGGCAAATGGAGAGTCCCAGTCCGGTACCGTTCTTTTCCTGCTTCAGCTTGACGAAACGTTCAAAAACATGTGGCAACTTTTCCTGGGGAATACCGGTTCCCGTGTCTTTTACGTAGAAATAGAGACCTTTCCTCATAGAGTCTGAATCCGAGGGTAATACTGCCTTCCTGGGTGAACTTCAGGGTATTCGTCATAAAATTGGATATCACTTGTGCAAGCCGGTTTCTGTCTGTATGCATGGTATATTCCTTCTCAGAAGCCTCCCGGACAATCTGCACTCCACTACCCAGCTCGGCCACCCGCATACGGAACTGTTGTTCCAAATCGGACATCATCTGGTTGATGTCCACATCCGAGAACACAAATTCCAATGTTCCGGCTTCTATCTTCGAGAGGTCCAGAATATCAGCAATCAGCTGTTGCAGCATTTCATTGTTACTTTGCACAATTTCCAGGAACTGTGTCTTCTCTTCGTCTGTCGATGCAGAGGCCAGCAATTCCGAGAATCCGACAATTGCGTTCAGCGGGGTACGGATTTCATGGCTCATATTCGCCAGGAACACCGATTTGGAGCGGTCGGCATTCTCTGCCTTCTCACGTGCCAGTTTCAATTCAGCTTCCACTTGTTTCAGCCGGGTAATGTCATGCACGGTAATCACCATGCAGTCGCGGTCCTCAATCTCCATATACTCGCCGGAAACATAAGCATTGCATTCCGTAGTTCTGCCTTCGCTATCCCTAAGATTCAGAATAGCTGCCAAATCCGTGAAGTTCTTTTGCACCACAAAGGCATTCTCTATGGCATTCCGCACGGGGCAGTGCTCACACAAATCGTGAGTGCCGCAACCTCCTGCTGCCGACAAGGCATTGTTACAGCGCAGAATATCTCCCACCCGTCCAGTTTCGGCAGGCTTTACAGCTCCGGTAATATCGTAGTAATTGGTGTAGAATACAGTGAAGTCGCGGTTTATCAGCAGTACATAGGCGTGCAGATTCCGCATAATCGCCCTGAACAGCTTGTCGGTCATTTTCATAAAATGTTGTTTTAATAGAGAACAAAAATAAACTATTTTTGTTCAACAATAGAACAAAAAGGGCTTTTAAACGTTATTATAGGAGAATAAACCTAAAAAAGAAATTTATGGAAAAGTACATTTGCACTGTATGCGATTATGTCTATGACCCTGAATTGGGCGACCCTGAAAATGGAATAGAACCGGGAACATCTTTCGAAGACCTTCCCGAAGATTGGGTTTGCCCCTTGTGTGGAGTAGGCAAAGAAGAATTTGAGAAAGCGTCCTAAGACGCTTTCTTTTCTTTTATATCGCTGCTGGCTTCCACTACATTCACCACATAGTCGCCCAGCTTTTCACATTCCGCAATGATGTCCATATAGTAAACACCCATCTGGTAATCATATTCTTTGTTGTTCACATCCAAGATATTCTGGTTCTTCAGCTGATTGCGGTAATTATTGATTTCGTTCTCCAAATTAAAGGACTTGTTCACATCCGCGCCTGCATGCTCCGGATGTTCCACCACGACAATCATCTGCTCCAAGGCATCATCCGTCAGCTTCATCATGAAATGGATATGCTCGTACTGCTTCTCGGTGAAATCCTGATTGGTCTGGCGCTTGCGGTTGATGGTACGTGCCAGGTTATAGCAGCTGTCGCCGATGCTCTCTATCTCCGTCACTTCACGCAGCATGGCACGTATTTGCAACTTACTTTCCGAACTCAGGCGCCCTTCGGACACTTGATTCAGATAATTGGCAATCTCCAGCTCCATGCTGTCACTGATATTCTCGTACTTCTCCACACGGCTGAACACTTTGTTGAAATCATCATCCTTCTCCGTATGCAGCAAGTCCTGCACCATTCCGAACATACGGCGGGTACGTTCGGCAAAAAGATGTATTTCCTTGCTTGCCTGCAGGATGGACAGCTCTGCCGTAGAAAGCATACCGCCCGAGATAAAACGCAAGCGATATTCCTCGTCCTGCTCCTTCATTGGAATAATGGCACAGACCGTACGTTCGATAAACTTCACGAACCATATCAATATCAGCACGTTGCAGATATTGAAGCAAGTATGGAATGCCGAAAGCTTGAAGGATACGGCCACAGCCGGATCTTTAGTACCCATCACGTTCTCTACGAACCATGACACAGCCTCGGTAAAGGGGGTGAAAAGACACAACACCCATATCACACCAAACACATTGAACACCAAGTGGGCCAAAGCAGCCCGCCTTGCCTGCGTATTACCGGTCAGCGCCGCAAGGTTTGCCGTGATGGTTGTACCGATATTCTCTCCCAAAACCAGTGCTGCCCCCAATTCGAAACTAATCCAGCCGTTGGCGCACATAATAAGCGTAATGGCCATAGTTGCCGCAGATGCCTGCACAATCATGGTCAACACCGTACCGATACCCACAAAAAGAAGTATGGAGATAAAGCCCATGTCGGTATAGTCCTGCACAAATGACAGCATATCAGGATTTTGGCTCAAGTCAGGAGCATTGTTTTTCAAATAGGAAAGCCCCATGAACAAGAATGAGAAACCGAAAATAAATTCACCGACAGACTTGCGGTTACTTTTTTGAGAGAAGAGGAGAGGAATGCCGAAAGCAAGAAGAGGAAGAGCAAAGGCGGCAATGTCCACCTTGAAACCTAAAGCTGAAATAATCCATGCCGTAACAGTCGTACCGATATTAGCACCCATTATGACACCTATGGACTGTGAAAGCGTTAACAACCCCGCATTGACAAAACTTACAACCATCACCGTGGTTGCAGAGGAAGATTGTACAAGTGCTGTAATCAGCACGCCCGTCAACACACCGGTCACTCTGTTGGTTGTCATTGCGGTCAATATTTTCCGCAGTCTGTCACCGGCAAATTTTTGAAGCCCCTCACTCATAATCTTCATTCCGTAAAGAAACAGTGCCAATGAGCCGAGTAGCTTTAAAAAATCATAAAAAGAATATTCCATCTTTAATTATTTAAGGTGTTTCATTCCTTCACGTGTTATAATGTCCTATATTTAACGTGTCAACCCACTAAAAACGAGACATCATGAAACACATGTTACAAATTTGTTGCAAAAATAATAATATTTCTAAAGAATTCCCTATAGGGAGCTCACTTTTGGATATTTATTACGGTTTTAATCTAAATTTCCCCTATCAGGTAGTCAGTGCAAAAGTCAACAACCGTTCCGAAGGACTGAATTTCCGTGTATACAACAATAAGGATGTAGAGTTTCTCGACATACGTGACTCCTCAGGCATGCGCACCTATGTCCGTTCCCTCTGCTTCATTCTTTACAAAGCTGTCAGCGAGCTGTTTCCGGAAGGAAAACTGTTCGTAGAGCATCCGGTATCCAAAGGTTACTTCTGTAACTTGCGCATCGGCCGTTCCATAGAGCTGGAAGATGTGACCGCCATCAAGAAACGGATGCAGGAAATCATCGCCGAAAACATCCCCTACCATCGTGTAGAATGCCACACCACCGAGGCTGTGCGTATCTTTAGCGAACGGGGCATGAACGACAAGGTTAAGCTGCTGGAAACCTCCGGCTCGCTATATACCTATTATTACACATTGGGCGACACCGTAGACTACTACTACGGCAACCTGCTGCCCAGTACCGGGTTCATCTGGCTGTTCGACATCGTGAAGTATTACGACGGCCTGCTGCTGCGTATCCCCAACAAGGAGAACCCGAATGTACTGGAAGAAGTGGTGAAACAGGAGAAGATGCTCGACGTATTCAAGGAACACCTGCGCTGGAACTACATCATGGGGCTGAGTAACGTGGGCGACTTCAACCTGGCTTGCGAGACAGGCCATGCCACCGACCTCATCAACGTAGCCGAAGCCCTGCAGGAGAAAAAGATAGCCCAAATAGCTGACGACATCTACCACCGCGGCGAAAACGGAAACCGGGTGAAGCTCGTACTCATCTCCGGTCCATCGTCCTCCGGAAAGACGACTTTCAGCAAGCGGCTCAGCGTGCAGTTGATGACCAACGGCCTGCGTCCCTATCCCATCTCGCTGGACAACTACTTCGTAGACCGTGAAGACACCCCACGCGACGAAAACGGAAACTACGACTACGAATCACTCTACGCCCTCGACCTCGAACTCTTCAACACCCAGCTGCAGGCATTGCTCCGTGGCGAAGAAGTGGAGCTGCCCCGCTTCAACTTCAACCTCGGGAAGAAAGAGTACAAGGGCGACAAACTTCGCATCGACGAGCATACCATCCTTATCCTGGAAGGAATCCATGCCCTGAACCCTGAACTGACACCACAGATTCCCGCCGCCAGCAAATATAAGATTTATGTATCCGCCCTGACCACCATCTCGCTGGACGACCACAACTGGATTCCCACCACGGACAACCGCCTGCTGCGCCGCATCATCCGCGACTTCAACTACCGCGGCTACTCGGCACAAGAGACCATTTCACGCTGGCCCAGTGTACGTGCCGGCGAGGACAAATGGATATTCCCCTACCAGGAAAATGCCGATGTCATGTTCAACTCCGCCCTCTTGTTCGAATTTGCCGTGCTCCGCTGCCACGCAGAGCCCATCCTTACCAGTGTTCCACGGAACTGTCCGGAATACGCAGAAGCCTACCGGTTGCTGAAATTCATCAAATATTTCACCCCCGTGCAGGACAAAGAAATTCCACCGACATCCTTATTGAGAGAATTTTTAGGAGGCAGCAGCTTCAAATACTAAGTTTTTATTCTAACTTTGTGAGCAAATAAAACAAACGTACACATGAAAAAAATTATTTCGATACTTCTCTTAGCGACTTTCTGCATCTTTACTCAACTCCATGCGCAAAACCGTGCAGACGAATTGATGAAACAAGCACAAGAAAATCTTACGAAAAAAGAATATATCAAAGCCCGCTATCTATTCCTGCAAGCCTACAATGCCTTTGCCACGCAAGACAAGTATGCCCAGGCAGTGGAATGCGGCGTCAATGCCAGCGCCTCTACCATCGGGAGAATTACTATAAAGAAGCTTTTGAACTGCTGCGCGGTGCCGAGCAAGTGGTGGCAACCGGCGAACAGAAAACGGGCAAGGCCATGCCCAACCTACGTTTCCGCATCAACAAGGAACGCCTGCAGATGTACATCAACCTGAAAAATCCCGCACGCGCCAAGGAACAGCTGACCAAACTGGAAGAGACCGCCAAAGCCTCTCACAACGACTCTCTGAGCAACGACCTGCTTTATACGCAGGCCAACTATTACTACACCTTCGGTATGAATGCGCAAGGTGATGCCGCCACCAACCGCCTGATAGGGCAATATAAGGAACAGAAGAACTACGCCAAGGTAGACGAATGCTACAAGACTCTCATCAGCATTGCCCGCAAGGCAAACAATGCCGGACTGGTGGCTCGTACATACGACAAGTATATCCTCTGGACCGACTCCGTGAAAGCGCTTACCGCACAGGACGAACTGAACGTCCTGAAGAAGAAGTACGATGAAAGCCTGGCCACCATCCAGGAGAAGGACGACTCCTTGAGCGCCAAGCAATACATCATCATCGGACTCTGCGTACTGGCTGCCATCCTTGCCGCAGTCCTGATATTCGGTGCTATCGTATTGTTGCGCTTCATCGTCCTTACCCGCAAGCAGAAGAAAGCCATCGGTATCGCCAACGAGCACAACGAACTGAAAACAAAATTCATCCAAAACATCTCCGCCCAGATGGAACCGACACTGGACACGCTCGAGCTTCGCTGCCGGGAGTAAAGGCCCTGCATACATTCTCCAACCACATCCAGGAACTGTCCGAATTGGAGAACACCTTGTCCGAACCTTACGAAATGCAAGAGAAGAACATCTCCGCCTTCTGCGAGGCTATCATGGACAAGATTAAGGGAAAAACCCGGGAAGACGTTTCCCTGGCCGTCAATGCTCCAAAGCTGAATGTAAAAATCAATCCGGAGCAACTGGAACGCATACTGCTGCACCTTTTAGAGAACGCCGCCGAATACACTCCCGCCGGAGGCAAGATATGGCTCGACTTCAAGAAACGCGGTGCACACACGCATCAGTCATCGTCAGCGACACCGGTTGCGGTGTTCCCGAAGAGCAACGCGAAAACATCTTCAAGCCCTTCACCGAAGTGAAGGACTTGACACTGGGCGACGGCTTGGGGCTTCCCATCTGCTCACTGATAGCCACCAAGATGAACGGCAGCCTGACACTGGATACCGGCTACAGCAAGGGGGCACGGTTTGTACTAGAACTGCATGCTTAACGGCAGGTTGGTACAGAATAGAGTGGAATTCAGCAGCAAGCGAGAAAGAAACAAGAAGTTATCAAACCTGCCCTCACTGCCCTCACCGCTTTTCTGAAATGCCCTGCTCATCGGCATTGCAGCGGCGAGTGAGAGCAAATAAAAAGAGTGAGGGCAAAATTTGCCCTCACTCTTTTCAGTTACCCGGTTACTTGCTGCCACTCCCCCTCAGTACGCACGGGCTTTCGTCCGCCTCTCCCCCGTCTTTTATTAAGAAAAGCATATACATTTCTTGTGCCAGACACAGTGTATTGACAACGGCTCACTATAGTGGTCTGTTCAGCTCACTGTAGTGGTCTGTCTTGTTCACCTTAGTGAGCCGACTTGTTCACTGTAGTGGAGCATTGGCAAATCAAAAGGTTCTCGGAAGAAACACGCATGCGGAGCACAACGAAACCATAGCCTTTACATCCATACCGACCGTGCCATTGGCAGCCTGCACTGAAACGACAAGTTACAAAACGGCTAAAAAGCATGATAAACAGCACTCCTTCCGATACATGAGACATGTATCATGCAAAATGAGACAATTCACCTCAAAAATGAGACATGCTTTATTGCGCAATAGATAAAAATTGGCTAACTTTGCCATAAGCCCAAAAGCAAAAAGCATGAAACAAGTCTTGTATCTTACCGCTTCAACCGTATTCTTTGGAATAACAGGTACAACCATCCCCCCTCCCGCTCCTTATTCAATACCATCATAAATTAAAATCTTGTACTTATGAAGTATTTATGTATCATCCTTTTTCTGGCAATAAGCATTTCATCCTCCAGCAGCAAGCCGTCAATGAAAAATGCGAGAAGAACATTATAGTATGTTTCGACCATTATCATCCTAAACCATACAAGACACCGGGAGGAATGGGACACATGCCGATGCCTAAAGTCCTCTATACCGACAGCATAGGAACTCTTGTGGAATACATGCCCAACAAAGATTCCGATACCCTGACCATCTATTCCACTGAATACTTCAAGGAGTTGGGCCTGAACTATGGAGATTTTGAGTTCAACTACTACCCATTAATGCAAGGAGATACCGTTATTATTTCCATGGATAGCCTTGGCTACCCCATTTTAAGCAGCAAGCATCATCCCGGATATAGCAGAATCTATAACATGAACCATGAGTTGCGCAAAGGGAAGACCCATGCAGGACTGGAAGCAAAGACTTGTCTTGGGGGTGACTGGGTGCGGATTGCCAAATCGATTGATATAATACGGGCAAATAACTGGACTTCATTACTAATGGATTACTGCCCTTTGGATTCATTACAATCCATGTTCGACAGTTACAAGAAAAACTATACAGACACCATCGATTCCTTTAAAGAACAGCAGCTTATCTCAAGCGAGATACACGACCGTTATCAATGCCTGCTCAAGCTGAAAGACTATGAATCCCGGCGAATGCTGAATGAAGACACCGCCTTCTACCGCCAGATGGAGCCCGAAATAGCTGACAAATACATCCGTTATCCCTCCTACCGTGAATTTCTGGACTATTACCTTTGGTTCTTCAACCAGCATATCCCGACGATACGCAAATCCCAGGAGGAAGCAAGGACTGGCGTCAAACCTTCGATGAGCTATCTGCGAAACCGTTCCAGCCAAAATCCAAGCAAGCCCTGCTTGAACGCTGCATCAAAGAAATCGGTGAGAACTTTTCGGCACAAGACGCAAACAGCTATCTTGACAAATATATCCACATCACCCAAGACACACTGCTGTCCGACAGGATAAGAGACCAATACAACTTGTCTGCCGATGCCGGCCAGCTATTGCTGAAGGACATTCACGGAAAGTCCACTAACCTGAACAGACTGCTGGAGAAGAACAGGGGAAAGGTCATTTATGTGGACTTTTGGGCAAGCTGGTGTGTGCCTGCCGGGAAGAGATGCCTCCCTCGGCAAAGCTGAGAGAACTGTACAAGGGAAAAGATGTGGTATTCGTCTATCTCGCCTTCAAGGACCAGGAAAGCAGTTGGAAAATGGCGGTAGAGCAGGAGGCTTATCAGAAGTACCCGACAATTTCTTCATCACAAATCCAAAGAACAGCAAAATGCTGGAAAAGCTAAAACTGGAATTAATTCCCCGATACATCATTTTCGACAAACAGGGCAATATTGTTGAAATGAATGCTCCGAGACCAAGTGACAAACAAGTGACAACAACAATAGACAAGTATTTAAAATGATACATCAGCAAAAGTTTGAAGTATAATTAAAACTTTTCGGTCTATGAACTTTCCACAAAGCCTGCCGCATTCTCACACAAGATGCAGCAGGCTTTATCATTCTATATCTTAATGGATTCAGCGCAATGCCTCCACCTCTTCCGGTGTCAGTGGAATTTTCTTGCCCAAGCGGCGCGCTCCCGTTTCGGTAATCAGATAATCCTCCTCATTGCGGATGCCACCGAAATTGCGGTATTCTTCCACCTTATCATAGTCAATGAAGTCCATAAACTTCTTCTCTCCCTCCACAAATCAATCAACTCGGGGATGAAATAAATGCCCGGCTCAACCGTATGCACAAAGCCCGGTTCCAGAGGGATGGCAAGGCGCTGGCTCTTTCGGCCGAACTGCGTACTCTTGGGCTGGCCGTCATAGCTACCCAAAGCTCGCCCAGGTTCTCCATATCGTGTACGTCCAGTCCCATCATGTGACCCAGCCCGTGAGGATAGAACAAGGCGTGCGCTCCTTCGCGCACGGCATCCTCGGCATTGCCCTTCATCAGGCCCAGCTCTTTCAGCCCTTCCACCATCACTTGGGCGGAAAGCTCGTACACCTTCATATAAGGAATGCCCGGACGGAGGGCTTTGACAGACTCTAAGTGCATGGCGTTCTGGATTTCGTAAACGGCACGCTGGCGTGGAGTAAAAGTTTTGTCCGCAGGCACGGTGGACGACATGTCGCCACAGTAACCCGAAGGAAGCTCTGCGCCGGCATCAATCAGGAAGAGGTCGCCCGGCCTTACTTTATTTCCATGATAGTGGTTGTGCAAAGTCTGGCCATTGACGGTGGCAATCGTGGCAAAAGACAACTCGCAGTTGTTCATCTCGGCGATGCGGTTCATTTCGGCCACAACCTCGTATTCGTACATGCCCGGACGAAGCACTTTCATTGCGGTAATGTGCATGTCTGCAGTCACGTCGCAGGCCTTTTCTATTTCTGCTATTTCTTCTGTCGACTTGTAGTTGCGCTGTGCCACCACCGCACGGATAAACGGCACGGACCTTCCTGACGTGCTGGAGGAACACCCAGCCAATCCATCAGTTTCAACTTATGCTCGGCACGATAAGGGGGCAAATAATGGATGGTCTGTCCCTTCTGTACAGCCTTGTGCAGATAACCGACAATGTCGGCAAAAGGACGGGTTTCGGAAATGCCCACGGCGGAAGCCTTTTCGTGAAGGGTGGGCTGGGTACCCATCCATACAATATGGTCGATGGTCAGCTCATCACCGAAAATGATTTCCTTATCTTCGTCTATGTCGATGAGAGCCGACAACCCGGCAAACGACAAACCGAAATAATAGAGAAAAGTGGAATCCTGGCGGTAACGGAAAGTATTGTCCTCATAGTTCAACCCTTGTTCATCGTTACCCAAAAACAGTAATACTCCGGAGCCAATCGTTTTTTTCAGCCGGGCCCTGCGCTGCACATACGTTTCTTTAGCAAACATAACGTTCCATTTTTTAGTAGTTATGGAACAAAGATAGGAACAAAAAAGCAACCAAGCTCCCGTTTTCTTGTTAAATATCATAAGAGAAGGTTTCGCGTTCCCGAACTATTCACTATTTTTGCGGTAGAAATTTCCCTTATTCGTAATTTGTAATTTATAAAGTATGGCACAAGGTTCCCGACAAGTACAGACTCAAGCGCAACAGCAGATACAAACACTGTCGCCGCAACAGATTCTGGTGGTAAAGCTGCTGGAACTCCCCGCCGTGGAGCTGGAAGACCGCGTACGTGCCGAACTCTTGGAAAATCCGGCACTGGAAGAGGGTAAGGAGGATACTCCCGGCGATGAATACCCCGACACTCCTGATACGGAAACCGGAACGGAAGACGGTGGAGACACCGGCTATGATTCCTTAAGCGATTATCTGAACGAAGACGATATCCCCGACTACAAGCTGCAGGAGAACAACCGCAGCAAAGGGGAGCAGGCAGAAGAAATCCCTTTTTCCGACGCCACCTCCTTCTATGAGACCCTGCGCCAGCAGCTCGGCGAGCAGAACTTGACTCCGCACCAGCGCGAACTGGCAGAATATCTCATCGGCTCGCTGGACGACGATGGCCTGCTGCGCAAATCATTGGACAGCATCAGCGACGAACTCGCCATCTACGCCGGTATCGACGCTTCTCCCGAAGAGCTGGAAGAAGTATTGAAGATTATACAAGACTTTGACCCCGCCGGTCTGGGCGCCCGCACCCTGCAAGAGTGCCTGCTCATCCAGATTCGACGCAAGGAAGCGCAACGGCCCATGCCCTCACCTCCACAATACTATATAGAAGAAGATATTCTTACCCAGTGTTACGAAGAGTTCACCCGTAAGCATTGGGACAAGATTATGCAGAAATTAGGAATCAGCGAAGAGACTCTGCAACAAGCCGTTAAGGAAATCTGCAAACTGAATCCCCGTCCCGGCGCCTCGCTCGGCGAAGCATCGGCAAGAACATGCAGCAGATTATGCCCGACTTCTTGGTAGACACTTATGATGACGGTACCATCAACGTGACATTGAACAACCACAACGTACCGGAATTGCGCATGAGCCGCGACTTCACCGAGATGGTGGAAGAACACACCAAGAACCGGGCCAACCAATCCAAGGAATCCCGCGAAGCCATGATGTTCCTCAAACAAAAAATGGATGCCGCACAAGGTTTCATCGACGCCGTGAAACAACGCCAGAATACACTGATGACCACCATGCAGGCCATCATAGACCTGCAACGCCCGTTCTTCCTCGAAGGAGACGAGTCATTGCTCCGCCCCATGATTCTGAAGGATGTTGCCGAACGCACCGGTTGGACATCTCGACCATCTCCCGTGTGAGCAACAGCAAGTATGTACAGACCAACTACGGCATCTACCCGCTGAAGTTCTTCTTCAACGACGGCTACACTACCGAAGACGGCGAAGAGATGTCTGTACGCGAAATACGCAAGATACTCAAAGAGTGCATTGACAACGAGGACAAGAAAAAGCCTCTGACCGATGACGAACTGACCGAGCTGCTGAAGGAGAAAGGCTATCCCATAGCCCGCCGCACGGTGGCAAAGTATCGCCAACAGATGAATATCCCCGTGGCAAGACTGAGAAGATGAGAGAAAAGGATGAGCGATTAGGATTAAGGTTTAAAGATTAGTGCATTCAAATAGTAAATTGTAAATAGTCAAATCGTAAATAAAATTAGGTTGTGGAAGAGCATATTATAGCAGATAAAACTTTAATCAGAACAGCGAAAGTGATTTCGGCGGTATTCACACCGTTCTCCATCCCTTTCCTGGCATTTCTGGTTCTGTTATATTCTCGTACCTGCGCATCATGCCGTTGCAGTACAAGTTGATAGTATTGGGCGTGGTGTATTGCTTCACCATCCTGATGCCTACACTGACTATCTTCATCTTCCGCAAAATCAACGGTTTCAGTCCGGAAGAACTGGTGGAACGAAAAAGGAGATACATTCCCTTTATTCTGACCATCACTTCTTATGTATTCTGCCTGCTCATGATGCACCGGCTCAATATCCCGTGGTACATGACCGGTATCATACTCTCCGCCCTGGTAGTGATGATAATCTGCGTCATTGTCAACTTAAAATGGAAACTGAGCGAACACATGGCAGGCGCCGGAGCCGTAATTGGTGGACTGGTAGCTTTCAGCGCCTTGTTCAGCTACAATCCCGTATGGTGGCTATGCCTCTTTATACTGGTGGCTGGCGTGCTGGGCACCGCCCGCATCATCCTGCGACACCACACCCTGGGCGAAGTTATGGGAGGCTTTGCCGTAGGCTTATCTGCTCGTTGCTGGTACTCCACCCGCTGAGCAACATACTGTTCCGAATCTTCCTCTTTTAAGAGCCTTGTTTAATTTTTAAT